>Ga0123354_10009354_pt1 | contig 14994 bp, 7 predicted proteins | sample TergutLab28metaG_2_FD_97872 | JGI IMG/M metagenome (GOLD analysis project Ga0123354, IMG submission 97872) | Labiotermes labralis P4 segment gut microbial communities from Petit-Saut dam, French Guiana - Lab288 P4 | ecosystem: Host-associated > Arthropoda: Insects > Digestive system > Gut ...
CACGATGGAGGGGATGCCAGTCATCACATCGGTCAGGAAGCGGATCACCCGCGGGACGACACCCTGGCCGTATTCGATCAGGTACGTTGCCGTGGCCACCCCGATCGGGACAGATACCACCACGGTGGCGCCGGTGATGAGAGCCGTTCCAGTGATGGCGTGGATCGCCCCTCCCCCGCTGGAGATGACCCCGCGCATCGACGACGTGAAGAAGGTCAGGTCCAACCGGGCCAGCCCGCGAGAAACCACTGTCCATAACAGCGACGCGACCGGGACCAGGGCGACCAGGAAACAGGCAGTGATGACGACGCCGGCCACCCGGTTGGTGATCTTGCGCCGGGTCGGCACCGCATAGGCCGACGGGATGGAGACAAGACTCATTTTGATCCTCCGTTTCCTGAGGCGATGCGCCGGGCCAGGGCATTGACGACGAAAGTGATGGCGAACAGGACCAGACCCAGTCCGACCAGCGCGCTGACCTGGACACCGTGGGCCTCGGGAAAGTTCTGCGCGATGAAGGCGGCAATGGTGTTGGGGTTCGACGAGGTGGTCAAAGAGACGCTGATCAGGAACGGAGTCGGGGAAATGATCATAGCCGTGGCCATGGTCTCCCCCAGGGCGCGTCCGAGCCCCAGCATGGCACCGGAAACGATTCCAGACCGGGCGAACGGAAAGACCGCCAGGCGGATCGTCTCCCACTTGGTCGCCCCCAATCCCACGGCGGCCTCAGTCGAGGTCGAGGGGACCCGGCCGAAGACCTCCCGGCAGATCGCGGCGATGATCGGCATCACCATGATCGCCAAGATGACCGCCGCGGTGAAGATCGTCCGCCCGCTGGCTGAAGGCCGTCCGGCGAACAGCGGGATCCACCCCAGATGGGCGCCCAACCAGGAGTACGCCCGGGCCATGATCGGGGCCACGACCATCAACCCCCACAACCCGTACACGACCGACGGCACCGCCGCTAGCAGGTCGATCACCGCTGCGAGCAGCCCCGCCACCCGCTTGGGCGCGTACCAGGTGATGAACAAGGCGACCCCGACAGCCAGAGGCACCGCGATCAGCAGTCCCAGACAGGCGGCCCACATGGACCCGAAGGCCAGCGGCAGGGCGAGCGACCAGATACTGGAGGCATTGAGGGGAAGCTGCGTGCTGTCGGCCAGCCAGGCGGGAGCCCCCTGGATTCCCAGGAAGACGGCCACACCGCCCAGCGCCAGCCCGACCACGGCGCTGGCGGCGACCACGATGGTCTTGGCCGACACGTCGGCGACCCGCTCGCGACGCGGTAAGGGCGCCATCACTGCGGTGTCCACTAGGACTCCTCCTTAGAACCAGAAGCAACCGCCTCGCCCCGGGATCCTCGGGTGTGCGGAGGATCCACGGCGGGGCGAGACGAGGTCAGGCCGGACCTAGGAGATGGCATTGACCGCGGCGATCGCTTTGGCGGCGAGGTCGGGATCACTGCTGATCGGTGCCGAACCGGCGTGGTCGGCGGCTGCTTGCTGACCGTCAGAGGAGGTGACGTAGGCCAAGTAGGCCTTCACCAGCGTGCCATCACTGGCATTGGCATAGGTTTGACAAGCCGCCAGGTAGCTCACGAGAACCACCGGGTACACCCCCGTACTGGTCGAGGTCCGGTCGAGGTCGACGACCACATCGGTGGGAGCGCGTCCAGACTCGATCGGTGACTGCCCCACCGCAGCCGCCGCCGCCTGAGACGAGTACGCGACGTAGGCGTCTCCAACCTTGACCGAGACCGAACCCATGCCCGAGGCCTGGGAAGCGTCGATATACCCGAAGGCGCCCGTGGTGGCCATGACCGTTTCGCGTACTCCCTGGGTCTTCTCGGCCGCTTCACCGGTCAGGGTGGTGGGCCAGGTCTGCGATGAGGGCCAGGTCCACGAGGTCGGAGCGGCCTGGGCCAGGTAGTCGGTGAAATTCTGGGTGGTCCCAGAGTCGTCCGAGCGGTGGACCGGCGTGATCGCCAGGTCTGGCAAGCTCGCCGAAGGGTTCAGCGCCGCAATGGCCGGATCGTTCCAGTTGGTGATCTGATCGGAGAAAATCTTGGCGATGGTGTCGGCGTCCATGTTCAGCGACGTGATCCCGCTCAGGGTGAAGACGACGGCGATCGGTGAGATGTACGCCGGTACCTCGACCAGCGCCGACCCGCTCGCGCACGCGGCGAAGGGACCAGACGCCTGGTCCGCGCTGAATGCGGCATCGGTGCCCGCCAGCACGTACCCACCCGACGTGAAATTGGTCCGCCCGGTGCCCGAACCGGTCGGGTCGTAGTTCACGGTCACGTTGGGATTGGCCGCCTGGAATCCGGCTCTCCACGCCTCCTGGGCCGCAGTCTGGGCCGAGGATCCCCCGGCGTTGATCGTACCTGTGAGACTCGAGGTCCCCGATGTCGAACCCGGGCTGCCGGTATCGTTCGACGAGGAATTCTCATTGGTCGCACAGGCTGACAGTGCCAGTGCGAAGGCCGCCATCACGGCCATCAGGATGGTTTTTTTCACGGTGAAGCTCCTTCAATTCTTACTTCACCTCCACGCTATTCACCCCACCTTTCTGACAAGGCGCGCCCAGGTGAACACCAGGGAAACGCTCAGAGAATTCTGCCCACGCCGGATTATTCAGGACGACATATGAGCCTCAGCCCGATGAGGCAGGAAAACGGGTCAACTCCCGATCAGGCCAGTGCCCGGGGTCAGCGAATGACGCGGCTCATCCGCCAGATCAGAATCGCCGACAGGACGACGGTGATCGTAATCAGGACCATCGTGATGAAGGTGGGGGTCAACGTGTGGCCGTGCACGATCAGTTTCGAGCCCAGGGCGGTCATGACCATGTCATGCACACTGTCGCGGGCCGATCCGTCCGGGATCTTGGACAGCAAGGGGTCCAGCGCCGTCGACATGGCGGGTTCGCGGATGAGTGCGGCCGACTGGGCGAAGGGCATCGAGCCGATCACATTGTTCACCGAGTCGCTCAGTGACACCGGCGGCACGAAAGCGAACGCGAGGAAGCCCATGGACGTGCCTGTGACAAGGGCGTACCCGTTGAAGGAGCCCACCGATGGAGTCAGCGTCATCATCACCGTGTTCAGCGACGAGAAGACCAACGACGACAGCAGGACAGCACCGAGGCACTGCCACAGCGGAGTCCCTGACATGATCGGGGTGTCTCTGGCCCAGGCCCACAGGTTGACGCACATCATCATGGCCCCGGAGATAACGAAAGAAACGATCACGGTGGAGATGACATAGGCGACACCCAGGCGCCAACGACGGATCGGGGCGACCAGATAGTCGGAGAAGCGCCCTGACGCGCGGTCGTCAACGAAGGCGGTCATCATCCCGATCGCGCCGGTGAAGCTGGCCAGGGTCGTCACCGACGCGAACATCCACGCGTCGCAGGTCGGGTAGACGTCGTCGACGGTTACCTGCATGTAGCCGTTGCTGTTGATGTTGGCCGCGATCAGTTGAGCGGTCACCTTGCGGAAGAAGAGGACGAACATGCCGAACATGACCCCGGGTGAGATCAGGCCAAAGAACAACGACAACCGGTCGCGCCAAAACACACGCAGGTTGCGCCCGATGAGAGTAAGGATCAAGCTCATGTCACCGTCTGCTTCTTCTTCAGCCGTCGCGGTGTCTTCTTCGGCTTGGGGGGGGTTGCTTCTTCTTCGTCAGTGTCGTCGCCGCGGTGCCCGGTCACTTCCAAGAAGACATCGTCCATCGAGCCGTGCCGGAATTCGAGGTCTTCGACCTGGTCCCATAAAAAGGGCAGGATCCACTTGACATGGTCGGTCGACTGAACAGGTAGCCGCCACGGCTCACTCGGCGTGAGGGGAACCTCCAGCTTTCCGTCCGGGAAGAGCCTGAGCAGGCGCCCCATGCCTTCCTGTTCGTCGATCAGACGCACGCTCAGCTCGGAGTGGCTGTACTGGCGCCGCAACTGGGCCGGTGTGCCCTGGACCACGATCTGGCCCTTGTCGATCACACAGACCATGTCGGAGCGTTCGGTCTCCTCCATGTAGTGGGTCGTCAAAAAAACTGTCATTCCTTCGTGGTTGCGAACGTCGGTGATCGCCTTCCACACCTGTTCGCGCCCATAGGGATCGAGCCCGGCGGTCGGCTCGTCCAGGAAGAGGATGCTGGGTTGGTGGATCAGGGCGCGGGCGATGTCAGCCCGGCGCTTCTGCCCGCCGGACAAATGACGGTACTGCCGGTCCATGAACGTCCTCATTCCCAGAAGCCCGATCAGTTCGTCGATGCGAGCGGCGCTGCGCTGACGCGGTATCTTGTGCAACCGGGCACGCAGGACGAGGTTCTCCCGTACTGACAAGCGGGGATCCAATAAAGCCGCCTGGAAGACAACGCCGATGGTTCGCCGGATGGCGTCATCGTCCTTGCCCAACGTATGACCAGCGACCCGGGCCTTGCCACTCGTGGGGCGAAGCAGTGTTGTCAGACAACTGATCGTCGTCGACTTGCCTGCTCCGTTGACCCCGAGGAATGCGAAGAAATCCCCTTCCGGCACATCCAGACTGATCCCCTTGACCGCCTGCACATGTCCGTACGACTTGCGCAGATCGCGGATCTGGATGGCCATCGCTGGCCCTTTGGGCCCCTCCTCTGGTGAGGTGCCGCTGATCATGGTTGACCCACCTGCACACCCCTTCTGGAGTTGACGCCGATGTTCTTCTCCGAACCGCGGATGAAGCCCACCAACTGCTTCTTGACCCATTTCGTCTGGGTCATGGGAAGATAATGGTTCGCATCGGTCGCCGCGAACCGGCAGCCCTCGATCCGCTGCGCGGCAAGCTTGGCGTCGGCGAACAGGATCGACTGCTTGCCACCCAGGACGATCGCGGGGCAATGGATGCTCCCCAGATCCGCATTGGCCAGGAAATCGCAATCGGCCCGCATGGCTTCCATCAGTCCATGTCTCCTGAACAACTCCACCCGGGCCTTGAACAGGACTCTTTCACGGTCGTTGACCGGAATTTTCGTGGTGTTGGCGTAGTCGTCCAGATAGTTGTCGACGCCACCCTCCTCGAAGTTGATCAGTTCCAGATCTTCTTGGACCAGCCCGGATGGCTCGATCAGTACAGTGGACCAGAACCGTTCAGGCTGGTCGATCATCGCCTGGATCGCAATGGATCCGCCCCAACTGTAACCGACTATGGCGCTTTGTTCGATGTCCAGGGTGTCCATGAGGTCGAGCAAGTCTTCGGTCATCTCCGTGACGGTGAACCCCCGCTCCGAAGACTCCGACAATCCATGGCCGCGCAAATCGGGCATCACGACACGGTATCCCGCATTGGCCAGATCGGTGGCGCCGAGCCGGTAGTAGACGGTGTGATTGGAGAACAGTCCATGGACCATCACCACCGCTTTTTTCCCGGAATTGTTCAGGACCCGGTAGAAGTACCGGACGCCGTTGGACTCAACCCAGGACATTGTAGATGAGATCCGCGATGTCGCCCAGAGTCGCCCTGGACAAGTACAAGATGTTCTTGTCCGCAATCCAGTGCACGAGTTCTTCTGCGACAGGATACTTGTCGTTGACCAGTTCGATCATTCGCACCAGGTCGATGCTGTTGACCCCCAGATCGGTGAAGAATTTGGTCCTGGGACCAACATTCAGGACCTCAACCGTTTCCGGTCCGATGACCTCGCCGATGTATCCGATGAGATCAGACATCAGAACATCCTTGTCGATGGTGGAAGACGGATTAATGGCCGTCATGGGTGTCTCCTTCCACTGACTTGTCGTTGGTCCACCCGATCACATAAGTGCCGGAGTGAATCATCGTTGTTATTCTTGTTTCGCCGATGTACAGGTCCTGTTGATCGATCCTGTCCACGACATACCGTTTGGGGTCGCCCTTCAACCCTTCACCAAGCATTTTTCCGTACGCCTCCTTGGCGACCCAGAACCGAATCGCCCACTCATCCCTGTCCGGTGAGGTCTCCAGGAGGGCTTTCTCTGAGTCGGTGAAGACCAGGTTCCAGAAGCTCGGCTCTTTGGCATCGATGCGCTCGATGTCGATCCCAACCGGGTTTTCGGATATGGCTGCCACCCCCCGAGAGTCCTTGTGAGCGATTGAGACTTCGATCTTCTTGTCGAAGGGTTTCTCGCCCCGGTAGACCACACTGGGTTTTCCATTCTCATCGTAGATCACTGAGATCTCGATCGGGTAGAGCAAATCGGAGTTATGTCCTTTCAGGGTGGATCTGACGCCGTCCTTCAACGCCACCCGCCCGGCCAGGAAGTCGGACTGCTGCTCGGCCGTGGTGATCTCCAACGCGCGTTCTCGCTCCTCATGAGCCAGATAGCGCAAATACAGGAAGGACTTGACCTGCCGCGACGGGCTGTCGGCGGCGAAAAAGAAAATTCCTGGAGCAATAGTGTCGGCCACGGTGGTCCGCCACGGATGGCTGACGACCTCCCAGAGCATGGTGTCCATCTCGACCCGCTGGTTCATCCAGTTGCGGGCGATGGCCCAGATCTTGCCGTCCCTGAGGTAGGCCAGATCCCCGGTGATGAAGGTGTCGGTCATCTGTCTGATCACACAGAACGACTCGAACAGACCCTCCTGGTCGAACATGTCCTGGTAGAACTTGACCTCGCGGACCCTGACCGGGAAGGAGACCCGGTTGTCCGGCACCCGGATGTGGAGGAACAGCCCCACAGCCTGGCCCATCTGGTCGAGCAAAGAGCCTTTGCCCTCCCGCGCGGTGACGGTGTTCAAGAATCCGTTCTCGGTGAATCTCTTGGACTCGACCAAGGACCAGTACCGCGGACGGTGGAAGGAGAACTCCGTGTACTGATACTCCGGGGTCATCGGTTCCATCAGGTCCGGCCCGAGGTCCTTCTCGAGTTGTTCCACGAAGTCCAGTGGAGGTTCGGGGAACTGATCGGCCAGGGTGACTTCCATCTGGAGATACCCCGCCAAGGTCAGCGAGACGGTGAAGTCGGACTTCCAGAAGCCCTTGACCGTGCCGTGGAAGGGCTCATTCAGCGGGATGAAATTGATGGCCGTCATGGGTCCGAGTTGGACGACTTTCAACCCGGGAACCTGGGCCATCGTGATCTCCGCCATCAGCTCCATGCTCATGGTGAGCGGAACGACCGGATACAGGTCGGTCTTGCGCGGCCAGTCGGGAGGCTGGTTCACGATGGAGTGGTCGACGGTGTTCGGATACTTTTCCAGATCCAGGTCCAAAGGCACCTCGAAATGGGTCCCGGCACGGCGTACGAAGGGAACTTCCTGAACCGCGGGCACGGCCGGGGTTGGTGTCTCCTCTGCGGGGACGGGCTGCGCTGCTGGTCCGACTGGTGCGAATTGCGGAGTCAGATCGGGCATCGCCACGGGGACGACGGGCAGGTCGGCCACCGGGGCCGCATCCGCCAGGCCCGGAAGCTCCATTCCGGGAGGCTCCATGCCAGCAACCGGCTCGACGCCGGGCTGGGGCCATGGCAGCTGGGCGGCGAGCATCGGGTCGGCCAGGCCTGGGTAGGCGCCCACCGGAGGAACCATCATGTCCGCCGGCGGCATGGCCCACGAGCCCGGGCGGGTGAAGCCACGCGACGGCAATCCGCGCGTGTTCAGCGTGACCGGGGCGGCGACCGGCGTCGGGACCGGAACCGGAACCGGAACCGGTGTGGGAACCGGAACCGAGATCGTCACCGGTGGCTGGGCCGCCACTGCCTGTGCCGCCTTGTCTTCCACATAGGAGTTCAGCGCTTCGTTCAGGGCCGGCACGTTGATGGTCAGCTTGGATCCCTTGGGAAGGAAGAAGATGCTCTTGAAATCCTGGTACACCTTGCTCATGCCCATGAAGCTGAGATCCGCATGACCCCCCATCACGAACAACAGAGCATGCACCCGGCGCAACTGATCGACAGAACTGCGCAACGGCGTCACGGAGGCGATCGCGGCGAAATCGCGTCCCTTGAGGATGTCGTCCACGAAGTTGTTCAGCGAGCCGACGCCGACCTGAATGAAGACCCGGGCCTCGACTTCGTCGTACATCTTCTCGACGACCTCACGGAACAAGGTCGGTTTGGCCAGCAAGCTGCCGAAGACCTCACTGGCGGATTGGCCGGTTTGGCTCAGTTCACACGCGGCGGCCGTCGACCAGAAAGGTTTCTTGCCTTCCTGGACCCTGATGGCGGCAGCCAGTTCGTCGGGAACGTGGACCAGCTCGGGCGAATAGGGGGTGTGGATGGCTGACGCATAGGGCAAGACCGCGTAGGTCACCTGCTCGCGCGCCAGACCCTTCAAGAATTGGTCCAGGGTGTCTTCGCCCGCCACACAGTAGACGCACTGGCTGGGGCAATTGTCGGTGATCAGGGTCGTGTCGGGCAGGCCGTCCACCACCGAGTGCAGTTTGTCACCGCGGGAATCCCCATTCACAACGACCAGGGAGAACTGCGGAATACCCTCCATTTTCTCCATGTCGAGCAACAAGGAGGGATCCTTGGCGAAACTGATCGCCGTCTGGTCGAAGTTCTCCCCGAGCAGGCCGTCGGCCCGAGCCGCGTGCCACTCGCCGATACTGTGCCCGACGTACATATCGGCCTCGACTCCTGACTTCTCCAGGGCATCGTGGACCAGCATGGATGTGTAGTAGTGGTCGGCGACAGCCTGTTGTTCGGGACTGTCACCATCGAACTGGGTCCATTCGACATCGAGCTCATCGACGATGGAGTCGTGCTCGACTCCGCCCGAGGCGTCCCAGCCGGGGAACATGAAGGCCACCTTGCCACCCTGCGCCAGCAGCGGTTTGTTGGTGTACCAAATATCGTTGCGCCCCAGCCAGGGCTGTCCGCGCTTGACGATTTCGGCGGCGAGCTTGAAGCGCTCGTCCGTCAGGTTGAAGACGACCAGCCGGAACTGATCATCGGGCTTGCCGACCCATGAGCCAATCTGATTCTTGAAACGCTCATTGTCGATCTTGTCGAGCAGACCCTCCTGGGTGGCTGCCGTGATGGCCAACACCTCTGGGGACAGGTGGCGCCGCCTGTCAGCGCGATATCGGCGTTGCTGGCTGACCGGCTCCTCATAGGCCGTCAAGACGGCATGGGAGTTGATCCCGCCGAAGCCGAAAGCATCGACCCCGGCGATCAGCGGAAGTCCGGTGTCATCCCAGTCGAGCAACTCCTGGGCTGGTTCGAAGCGCGACTTGCTCATCGCCTTCAGCGGGTTCTCACAGTGCAGAGTCGGCGGGATTTGGCGGTGGTACAACGCCAAGCTGGTCTTGATCAGACCCATCATCCCGGCGGCGGGCATCAGGTGCCCGACATTGGACTTCACCGATCCGAGGTAGGCCTTCCTGACCGTCTCGTCACCGAAAACCTTGGTCAGGGTTTGCAACTCCGTGGCATCGCCGACCAGGGTGCCGGTGCCGTGGGTCTCGACGTAGGCGACATCAGCCGGGTCCATCTGGGCCTGCTGCCAGGCGGAGCGCAACACACGCGACTGGCCGTCGGTGTCCGTGATCAGAACCGAATGACCACCGCCGTCCGAACCGGAGGCCGTGGCCTTGATCACCGCGTAGATCCGGTCGTCATCGGCGATCGCGCGTTCCAGGGTCTTGATAACGACGAAACCGCCGCCCTGGCCGATCAACAACCCGTCGGCATCCTGGCTGAACGGCGCGATCACACCCTTGCGGGACAAGGCGCCCATCATATTGAAGGTGCTCCAGAAGACCGCGCTCTGGGGCAGGTGCATCGCTCCCACGATCGAGATGTCCGACTGTCCGGTGCGCAGGAAGGTGATGCCCTGCTCCAAACAGACGATCCCCGAGGCACACGCGGCGTCCACGGTGTACGCGGGTCCGTGCATGTCCCAGTGATTGGAGACCACCGAAGCCACCAGGTTGGGCATCATCGCGGTGGTGGTGTCGCCCTGGTAGCGCCCGAAGCTCTTCTGGTACTCGCGGATGAATCTCTGGATGTCTTCCTCGGGCAAATCCGGCAAGGCGGAGCGCAGCAGGATCGCCATTTCATGGGCGACCCTGACGATGGCCGCGGCCCTCAACTGCGGCTCCCCGGAAAAGTTCCCCCGGCCGACAATGACAGAAGCATTGTCTAGTGAGATTCCTTTCTCCAGGATCCCCGCGTCATTGAGCGCTTCTTCCACCATCTGGAGGGAGAACAGCTGGTCCGGATCGGCGCTCTCGGCCGCCACGGGCAAATAGCCGAAGCGCAGCGGGTCGGCGAAGGCCTGGTACGCGAAACCTCCCTTGTTGCAGTAGAAGTGATCCGGCTGCAAGGCATCCGTGGCCCCGAAATACATCGGTTCGATGACATCGGCCGGGGCGGCCGACGTCGAGTCGACCCCCTCCGCCAAGTTGCGCCAGAAGGCCCCCACATCCGAGGCTCCCGGACAGAAGATCGACATCCCCACGATGGCGACATCAAGAGGTTGGTTTTCCACACTCATAGTGACAAAGTCTTTCGTTGAAAGTCGGTGGTGTTCACGCTGACAAGGCAGCAGTGATGAAGGACTGAATCTCGGTTTCTTCCCCTGCCAGCGCCATGACGTTGGGATCGGAACCGAACCTGAGCTCATTGAGGAAGAAGGAACTGCCGCCATCCAGCGGAAGCATGCTCAGCCCCCTCTTGCGCATCTGCGTCTCCAAGGCGTCAGAGACCATGCCGGCGCCCTTCCACGGTCCCCAGGCGATCGACGCCACCTTCAGATCGGGCAGGTGCGAGGCAAGAACAGTGGCCGCCGAGTCGAGAACGGCGTTGGCCGCGGCGTAGTCGCACTGCCCGCGGTTGCCGAACGAAGCCGACATAGAGGAGAAGAAGACCAGCAGTTTCAACGAGCCCGCGATCTCAGCGATCACGTTCAGCGGGTCTGTCTTGGTCTTATACACCCGTTGGAAGGAATCCCAGGTCTTGTCCCGGAACAGCTTGTCCTCCAGGACGGCAGCAGCGTGCAAGACTCCGTCGACGTGTCCGTACTGAACCTTGAGGTCATGCACCACCTTCCTCAAAGACTCGGGGTCCTGGATGTCGGCGCTCACGTAGGACACCGAGGCACCGGTAGCGGAGATCTTGCGCAGACCCTCCTCAATGCTCTTGGCTTTCAGAATCACGTTCGCCCGGGCCAGAATCTGCTTCAGATCATCCATGTGTTCGACCTGGATCAGGTGCTTCTGGAGTTCCTCGCGGGTGTTCAGGTTCGCGTACTTCTCGGCTATCTGGGTCATCCGCTGCGAGCGGCCAACCAGGACGAAGCGGCAGGGAACATTGGCTGCCACCTTCGCGATCAGGTCGGGAGAGATCCCCTGGGCACCGCCCAGGCACAAGACCACTGAGGAGGTGTCCAACCCGCCCAGGGGAGGCCCTGAGACCTGTGGCTTCTTCACTGTGGGCAGGAAACGTACCCGGACATCCCCATCGTAGGCGACCTCGGGGTACGCGGCCGGGTCGGCCAACTCTGCGACAGCCATGCCCGGGAAGGACTCTGAGAAGGGCGCCAGCCCGGTGACCGTCGTCCAGTGGACCATCGGATACTCCTGCATCATGGTCTTCACGAACCCGGAGAAGCCCTGCAAGCAGGTCAGATCCTCACAGGGATCGGGCTGGGCCTGCAAGGTGGCGGCGGTGTCATCGAAGACAGCGACGCGCGACATGCTGGTCAGGTCCCTCGACTGCAGCAGACGGAACAACTCCTCGATCCCCCAGGCCGGATCCTGGTTGTTGACGAAGATCAGGGAGTCGACGCCGTCCAGGGTGGCTCCCGGATCGATGACCTTGGCGGTGGCTCCGCGCTGTGTCACCTCCTCGCTGATGGCCTGGGCGAAGTCTCCGCTGGTGATCGCGACCACCTGGTCCGCCAGGCTTGCCTCACTGGTCGAGAAGGGGTAATCCGAGCGCACCCACACCAACCGGGTGATGGGTGTGTGGTCGCCGGAAGTCTTCAAGGAGTGGGTGTGCCCGGTCGCGCTGGCTGCTGCCGGTGCGTCCTGAGTGGCCGGAGCGTCCTGAGCGGCCGGTGTGGTCGCGGCAGGGGGTGTGGCGGGAGCAGCCGGTCTGGCGTTCATGTAGGCAGCTGATTCCGCATGCACGGGTTTGGGGGGAGTCACTGGGGACTGAGGAGTCGGCTCCAGTGCCGCGATCGGCGCTGGGTCTGTCACCAGGACACTGGCGTCACCAGCGTCCTCATGAACTTTTGGGCCCGTCAGTCCATCACCTCCGGCTTTCATCTCCTCGGCGATCTCCTGCAACCATTCGACCATACCGCGAAGAGTCTTGATGGCCGCCATCCGCTCCAGGACCGAACTGGCTGCTTCATCGTCCACGTCGGGCTCGGGGATGGAAACCTTCTCACCGAGCGAACCGATGATCTCCAGGCGCTTGATGGAATCGATGCTGAGGTCGGCTTCGAGATCCATGTCCATGCCCATCATCTCAACCGGGTAGCCGGTCTTCTCGGCCACCACCTCGAGAATGATGTCTTTGAGTTGCTCGGAAGTCAGATCGCTGATCTCAGGCAGGACGCTCGCCGACGACGGACCTGAGGCCAGGGCCGACTGCGGCGCCGCGGGGCTGGCCTGCGGGGCCTGGGCCACCGGGGCAGGTGCTGCGGGCGCGGGAGCAGCGGCGGCCACAGGTGCGGTTGCTTGCACAGGGGCTTGAGCGGGCTGCGCGGCAGCCGCAGGAGCCTGTTGTGCCTGGGCCATCTGCTGCATCTGAGCCATCTGCTGCATCTGCTGCATCTGAGCCATTTGCTGCATTTGCTGCTGTTGCATCTGCTGCTGTTGCATTTGCTGCATCTGCTGCATCTGAGCCATCTGCGCCGCCTGAGGCATCTGAGGCATCGGCGCGGGCAGCGCATAGTTCCATTGAGGTTGTGCGACCGGCGGCATCGGATATCCGGGTGCGGGCATGGCAGCCTGCATCCCGTACTGGCCTTGTCCGTAGCCCAGGGTGGCCAACATGATGTCACGCTGGTCATCCAGCATCACCCGCACGTTCTGCAGGTAGGCGTACACCAGCTGGCTGTGTCCGTCGACCATGGGCATCATCGGGGCGGGACCTGGCATGACTGCGGCAGGCATGGGCATCGGTTGGGGCGCATAGACCGGTTGTGCCGGTGCCAGAGGCGGCACGGCAGCGGATTGTAGGGGCGTCGGGGGTGGGGAGGACTGGGGCGGGGTCACAACCTGTTGTGGCTCAACAGGTTGCGGCGTTGGACTGTCCTCGACAGGTGCGGGCGGGACGGGTGGTTGGGTCATGAGTTCCTCTCCTAAACTGATTCGTTGGAATCGATCGACATCGGCAGGAGAGTAAAGGGGCTTGACAGCAACATGCTGTTCACCCTGCTCGCTCCAGCGCTTAATGGGCAATGCTTCTTTTCCGTCTACCATCCATGTCGTGGCACTGACTTTGTAACTCTCGGGTGAGTCAAGATCGAGTTTGGTGACACGGCGACCGGCAAACAGCCTCTCGGCATGGATCTCACGACCAGCCGAGACGTATTGGGCCAAAGCCCGCAGGAGGGTACGTACACAATACTCTCCATTGGCTTCAGTCGGAATCGTGACAACGCCCTGACCAACCGTTGCCGCAGCTAAGCCGATCAGGACCCCGCCCGGACCGGCTTCGATGAACACGCGGGTGCCGTCCTCGTACATGGCCCGCAACTCATCGGAAAAACGCACAGGGCTGACCAGGTGTTCGGCCAACCGTTCTTTGATCTGCGCCGGATCCGAAGGATACAACTCAGCTGTTGTGTTCGACCACACCGGGATCCTCGGCTCGCCGAGATGGACCTGGTCCAGATACCGGGTGAAGTTCTTGTCGGCCCCGACCAACAAGGGTGTGTGGAAGGCGCACGCCACGTCGATGCGTTGAGCCTTGATGTGGTTGGTCCGGCACTCTGCGACCAGTGCCTCAATCGCCGGCGTGGTTCCGCCCACGACGATCTGGGTCGGAGCGTTGTAGTTGACGGCCCAGACATCCGGGTGGGTCGACAGTAGTTTCTCGACCTGCTCGCGGGTCTGCCTGATGGCGGCCATGGCCCCGGGATCGTCCCCGGCGGCGGACAAGATGGCCTCGGCCCGTGCCCGCGACATGTCGGCCAGATCGGCCTCAGGGATCACACCCGCATAGGTCAGCGCAGGCAACTCGCCGTAGCTGTGTCCGGCCACCGTGTCCGGGGTGACCCCGAACCAGGTCAGCAGCCGCGCCAGCGCACTGTCGACGAAGCCGAGCAGAGGCTGGGCGTTTCGCGTGTCAGTCATGGCTTGTTGCTGGGCGAGATGGGCCTCTTCGGTGAACACGCTCTTGGGGAAGAGGATCTTCTGATAGTCGGGATACTTCTCCAACTCGGTCCTCAGCCACGGGAACATGACGAACATGTCGCGTGCCATGTTGACCTGTTGGCTCCCCTGCCCGGAGAACAGGAAAGCTACCTTTCCTTCGACCGGTTCGCGGTAATAGACACCAGGAGCTCTGACCCCGGTCAGGGCCACGTCGATCTTGGACATCAGGCGAGACCAGGAGCCCGACACGATGCAGATTTGCACCGGCTTGTCGGATTCGGTGGCCAGCGAATAGGCGACGTCGCGCATATGAACGGCGTGATTGGCCTGGTACAGCGTCTGAACCTTGCGCAACCGGTCGCAGGCCTCCTCCATCGTGTCACCGCGGACCATGAACAGTTCGCGGCTCCACACGGCGGAGACCGGGGTGTCCGGAACGCTCGGCTCATAGTTCTGGACGACGGCGTGGAAGTTCGTACCCCCGAAGCCGAAGCCCGAAATTCCGGCGATCCGGCGCTCCCCGCTCCACACGGTGGCATGGCCGTTGGCGTTGAAGGCGAACGGCGACTGGCCTTCCTTGTAGGAGCGGACAGGGTTCTCCAGGTGCAGGGTGGGCGGAATCACTCCGTGGCGTACGGCCAAGGCCGCCCGAATCAGTCCGGCGACTCCGGCCGCGCACTTGGTGTGCCCGATC
>Ga0123354_10009355_pt1 | contig 14994 bp, 12 predicted proteins | sample TergutLab28metaG_2_FD_97872 | JGI IMG/M metagenome (GOLD analysis project Ga0123354, IMG submission 97872) | Labiotermes labralis P4 segment gut microbial communities from Petit-Saut dam, French Guiana - Lab288 P4 | ecosystem: Host-associated > Arthropoda: Insects > Digestive system > Gut ...
GATATAAGCACCATGAATAGTAACAACAGAACAGCTGCAACACTGTATTCCCTAGGGACATAGTTTGTCTCAGGAATATAAGTATAAATACCCTGCATAAAGGAGATAATGATGATGATGATGGTAATAATAATAAGAATAATAATGTGATTAATTAAAAACCTGAAATTGTGGAGCCCCCTAGTGGCACGCAAGCCTTAAGAAATTTTGTAATTTCTGTGAACTCTTTCAACTATTAAAATATAGGACACATGGACACAAGACGACTTATGTCTATCACACGCCACGTTTTTTCCTCCCATTTTCGTACTGCAGACACACACATACGTTGCTTGACGTATGAACTTAACCTAACTTATCCCAAGTGACGTCCTTCGGCAATTCACCCACGTTATGCCCCATTACAGACACACACACGTACAATCCATACATTTTGACTTAGAAATCTGCATTACCGATCGACTCAAAGAAGTCTGTTATGGGCAACTTGGGAAGAGTCGATATGGATTCCCCACCAGATGGACACAGCTCCCAGAATATAACGCCCTGTTTCACCTTGCTTCCCACTGTCAGGGTTGTCCAGCGGATCTACCTGGCCACGTGATGGCCTGTATGATTAGATTTAGTTTTCAGCGGACAAATATGCCCCAAAAGTCTGCTGCCACTTAATATTTTACATACTTCTTGCAAGCGGTAGACATAAATACCGGGTGCTGATAAGTCCTTAGCCCGACCAGAAAGGAAGCAAGCTCGGAAGCATATCAGGGACGAACGCGATTTCAACAACATCTAGACGCGAGCTGACATCAAGTTTTTTTTCCTGCTAGGCAAGGCGCCGAAGGAAATTCAAGCCATTCTGACAGAAACATTAGCTTGTTTCTTCCCTGGTCGGGCTAAGGACTTATCAGCAACCCTACATGTTAATAGCAACCATACTGCATTTGTCCATAAATAGAAACATTTTTCAGTTGTAATTTACGGCCATTATTAGGGAGTGAAATGAAGTACTTAAATACGTATGTAACATCGGATTGTAGCTTAGTTTATATAAATGGTAGATAGCAAAATGTCAGCATACCAAAACACCAATGCATATTGTAGGAAATATTTGTATAATGCAAAATCTTTATTAAAATCTTTTACATTCAACAGTCTTTAAAATAATTATAACGTAATTTGACGTAACTTCAACACTGCCAAATGTGTCCTGTCTTGCAGTACAGTATAACACAAGACAGACGTCACGAACTCCGTCTCGACGACACATGTTCGGTGCACATGTATCGAGACCGAAGTATGTTTGTACACAAACTGCACACGGAATACAAACAGCTGCGAGATGGTCCGTCTAGGGGCTCATTATCACGTGGTTTTAATGTCACAAAACTGTAATTTTATGAATTTGACTTTCAGATGACTTTGCGTCGTTATATATTCTTGTAATAAAACCAACTAAATGCACAATTATCAAATTTAATTTTGGAATAAATCTCTATATGATTCGGACAGATCCTCTGTCCATCATCAAGAGTTTTTCACTGTACACACAGCAATGGTATATGTCATACAGGTTTGTTGACAGCTTGCGAGCAGGATCAGGACGGAACTGCTCGCAAGCTGTCAGCAAAGCTGTATGACATATACCACTGTGTATGTGCAGTGAAAAAATCCTGATGATCGACAGAGGAACTTTCCGAAACATGTAGAGTTTTATTCCAAAAATAAATTTGAAAAATCATTGCATCTATTTGGTTTTAATACAAAAATATAATTTTACGCTTAGCAATTTTATGTATTTTAGAATTTCAATATTTCAGTCATTCCAGTGATGATGAATCGATGCCGAGATTAGCATTTTCATCTTGTATCGATTTGATATGAAAGGATCCCTGTGATTGGCAACCCTGTGCCGAAACATGTGGGAGTTTGATACTTGTCATTAACCTATGTTGTTAAGTGCATTTATTGGTTGATATATCTATTAAAGTTTTTTGTAATCGAGACGGATGGAGTTTGCTACGAACTGAACGTCCAGATATACGTAATTCATATTAATAAAAGGTAAAGTGATCCCGTTACAGGCCCGGTGTGGCCCAGAGGGTGGGTAGAGGTACAGCTCTGCTCTTCCATGACCGCGGCATTAGAAGGAGGTGAGTGGTCAGCAGCATGTCCCGGCCGCACTTTACCCCTGGGAAAGATTCGGTACCCATTTTACAGGAGGCTGGGTGGACCCCAGGGCCGGTCTGGACGGGCGGAAAATCTCGTCCCCATCGGGATTCGATCCCGGACCGTCCAGCCCCTAGCTCAGTCGCTATACCGACTGAGCTACCGGGCCTACAGTTCATATTGAGTCCTTAAAGGACTATACGGAAACCACACCCTTATTCGATTTTGTACAATGAAGCTGGCAAACAAACTGCAATTCTCTGGCTGGCTAATTACGGAAAGGGAAATGACTGTCGTTTAAGTACACAAAGCAACATTCTTTCTTCTTAGTCATTAACCAACTTAATGCATATAATCTTGTTTTATAATAAGTTTATTATATGCCTATACATGTTTCGAGCACTGTTGTGCTCATCATCAGGTGGTTAAAACTGTATTATACAGCATCTGGTGTCATCACACCTGTAGGTGGCCTTCCGGTGCACAGGTTGAGAGAGGATTCCTGTGCACCGAACGGCCACCTACACAGTGTGACGATATCAGATGCTGTATAATACAGTTTTGACCTCCTGATGATGGGCACATGTTGCTGGAAACATGTAGAGGCATATAATAAACTTATTGTAAAACAAGAGTTTGTGCATTAAGTTGGTTAATTACTAAGATTATACTGAGTTCCCGGGTCAACAAAACATCAACATTCATTCGTTATGCAGGATTATAATTTTCACAAAACCCGTGCTGTATAATACCTTACCGCCATTGCTGTCTGCTCGTTGCTGTGTGAAATACCAACTTGCCCACATTAATGTGTCTTCCTTTACGCACTTAACGAGACTGGGAATGTTGCAAGTTCCCGTACGCTTAGAATTACTATTAGTCTTTCAGTTATAGAATGTTCTGCTTCCATAATCGTACGTAGAGTCCTCCATGAGGTTGCACTACCTCACAGCCATTAATAATGAAGTTGCTGAATTTTGGAGTACGACGCCCTTTATTATAATGTCACAGCAACTGTCGTACAATTGAGCAAATGTAGGGTTTGATATGGATAGAAGTTTCAAATTCAATTTCATATTTACCCCCATACACATTGTTCCACAATTTCATGATGCAGTTCTTGCTATTAACATTTAGTACCTCTCCTAAATCTAACTCGATTTCTCTCTATCCTGAGTATGTTGATTTAAACAACGCTATACGACAGAGGCGCTGAGAAGTCCTTAACCCGACCCTGGAAGGAAATAAGCTACAGCGACAAGACTTACACTATACCATGACTTATGGCGTACAAGGTAGGCAGTCCCGTTACAGGCCTGGAGTGGCCCAGAGGGTTCCAGGAAGTTAAGGTTCCCAGATTTCATGACAACGGCACAGGATGGTGGTAGGTGGTCAGCCTTAGGCACCGGCCGCCTTTACAACCAGGAAATGCTTCTGGTACTCATCTCTGTTAGAGGCTGAGTCGACCCCAGCGCCATTGTGCGATCGGAAGGATTTTATGTCAAACAACAGCGATATATTGCTGTTGTTTGTACGCCATAAGTCATGGTACAGTGTTGGGAGTCTTGGTCGCTGTAGCTTGCTTCCTTCCAGGGTCGGGTTAAAGACTTATCAGCACCCCGTTATTTGTGTCTGTTCAGTGGCATTACTTTCCTTAACCTTTAGACGCCTAATGTCAACTATAGTGGTCGTACCGCACCGCTAACCTCTGAAGTTGCATTTTATATATTTATTCAACAAATATAGGTACTGAATATTTTAAACACGGTATATACTCTCGGTCTTTTTCTCTTCAAAATGCAGTTTGTTTCATAATTATAACTTGTTTGGTTCCTGTATTATTCATATTTTATATACAGGGTGTGCTAAAATTAAAAAAAAAATTCCGGCCCCAAAAGGTTAAACATCCCCACTTTAAATGCATTTAATCTACCAGGTCACACATTTCTGTACGCACAAAGGCACAATTAACTGCACAAGCAACACAACAATAATGCAAATAAAGCTTTCCGGATACTCTCTGAGCCATCCGTACATATCACACTCACATTAAAGGCAACCCACCCTCCTCCCCCAAAAAAGAATGACTGGGTAGTCACGTGACTTGCAAGACATAAACCAAGCTCAATTCACTTTGCAACTGAACGTCAATTCGTCTTACCTTCGAGTCTCCAATTTGACCCATGGCTAAATATTACAAAACAGTCAACCTGACCACCGCCGCCCACTTAGGGCGGTTTGTGTGAGGAGTGTACAGGTCTGTGTTGTGCCCAGTGACCTGTTCTTTGTCCAGCACACATACCCAAATATGTGCGATTTGAGATGACAAAAAATACTATTTTGAAAGCTGTGTGTGTGTGTGTGTGTGTGTATATATATATATATATATATATATATATATATATATATATATATACATATATATATATATATATATACATATAGACACACACATACCTACATACACACACGTACATAAATACACACATACACTCACACATACATACATACATACGTACACACATACACACATATATGCACACATATGTACACTCACACGTACATACATACACTCACACATACATACATACATACATACATACATACATATATACACACAAACTCACATATACATACATACTTACATACATATACATACACACATACATACATGCATATATACATACACACATGTATACATACATACATATATTCACACATTCATACATACATACACACACATATATATATATATACATACGTACATACATACATATACATACATACATACATACATACATACATACATACATACGTACACACATACATATATACATACACACACATACATACATACACACATACACTCACACATACACACATACACTCACACATACACACATACTTACATACATACATACATACACACACATGCATACATACATACGTACATACATACATACATACAAACTTACATACATACATACACTCACACATACATAGTAAACAGAAATCCGTAAGAAGCATAAATGAAATCCCTTATATTTGCCAGACTCCATTCAGACATACATACTGTGACATACATACACAAGCGATACATTGCACATTCCTAACTCAATATATTGCTGTTAGCATTCACATTCGCAGTAACCTAGAAAAAATATCGCAAGTTTGAATACTTTGCTAACTGCATATTTATGAACGTAAGTTAGTGCTTATCGTTACAAACAGGCGGTGCAAGGTAAGCTTGTGTTCCGGCCAAACGTAAATTTGTTATATAAACCGTAACATTCTTCTGAACCTCACGGTACACTCACTGCATCACCTGTGACAAGACCAACGAGATGCTGTTGTGAACTGCGGGAAGTTTATCCATTCATTCACAGGGCCTTCAATACAGCCCCTACCTATCTTTGTGGGCAAACGATAGAGATTTGAGAACTGCTCTCTCCTGAAATATTGTCCAATGAGTAGTGGTAATTTATTGCCGAATTTCGGTACCGATAGTTTGTCCCGCAACGTCGGTAAGAAATTGCCAATACTCGCTTCGTAATAACCCAGGAGTCTTCACCCTGAAGATGGGATCGATAAGTCGTCCCGAAACGTCGGTAGGAAATTACCAATACTCGCTTCGTAATAACCCAGAAGTCTTCACCCTGAAGATGGGATCGATAAGTCGTCCCGAAACGTCGGTAAAAATTACCAATACTCGCTTCGTAATAACCCAGTAGTCTTCACCCTGAAGATGGGATCGATAAGTCGTCCCGAAACGTCGGTAAGAAATTACCAATACTCCCTACGTAATAACTCAGGAGTCTTCGCCCCTTGAAGATGGGATCGATAAGTGTCCCAAAACGTCGGTAAGAGATGACCAATACTCGCTTCGTAATAACCCAGGAGTCTTCACCCCTGAAGATGGGATCGATAAGTCGTCGTGAAACGTCGGCAAATAATTACCAATACTCGCTGCTTAACAACCCAGAAGACCTCAGTTCTCTTCTACTTCGCGGCGGAAACCCAAAGTCACACAAAATAAAATTTTGTTGTCCAAACATACTTAAGGTAGGATTTTGTTGTCCAAACAAGTGTGCCGTTTATTTACTACTTTTGTGCAAGGGGCCATTTCCCTAACAATAAACTGTAGTTATAAAAGTCTCACACTGCACACAGTTGTCTATTTCCACCTCATCTTGTGTCGGCCTAATTGTTTTACTCTGGCCTGTTAAATACAAACAGAAACACACATCTTCTCCGTCGCTCAAAATTTTAATGACCGTCACTCCAACAGCGTGTTGCGTTTTATGATTTTTTCCACCGTGCATTGTAACAAAATTTTATAACATAACACAAACAGTACACCTTTCCTAAATTAATATTTTAATTTCATTTTAAATATTTGATTTCTCCTACATGTTTCGAATTGGCCCGTTAGCTCAGTCAGTATAACGACTGGCTATGGGATGGACGGTCCGGGGATCGAATCCCGGTGGGGGCGAGATTTTCCGCACCTGTCCAGACCGGCCCTGGGGCCCACCCAGCCTTCTGTAAAATGAGTACCGTGTCTTTCCCGGGGTAAAAAGCGGCCAGGGCTTGACGCTAACCCTTCAACCCTTCTAGTACCGTGGTCAAGAAAGAGCAGAGCTATACCTCTTCTCCCCCTCTGGGCCGTACGGCCTCTACAGAGTCTCAGTACCTGTACAAGGGTGCACTTTACCTACCTTACATGTTTCGATACGAGTGTTCAACTTCCGGAAGACGGTTGTATATACCGGTATGGCATAGTATTTTACTACACTATAACTAGTTACTGACATAATGCACCAAACATTTATATACAACCGTCTCCCCGAAGATGAACCCTCAGGTTCGAAACATGTAGAAGATATAAAAAATTACAATATTGATTTAGTAAAGGTTCAATTTGTTGAGCAATTCAACACACAATATCTCTACAAATAATATTGATTTCCACTGTCTACAGTAGGCATTATACTGTCTACTGTAGCACTAGTTATGGAAATTATCCATCGTTTTGGAATTGAAGTTGTAACAAGCATTGAATTGTGGTTGCATGACTTCGTGCGGACATTCTGTAGACAGAGAGGGTCAGTAATCTGCATCATGCTAAATTAACTTCTGTTTCAAGAGCCTACACTAAACTTTTGACGATATCGCACTGACAACTTCCATTAACCATAAAGACGCTAGCTTGTTCAACCAGTCGCCATATTACACCTCACCCAGTAAATTTATCGACGTGGCAGACGGTAGACAATTCTGTATCTTTCGGTACGTAATCACAGGTTGGCTGCGAGTATCTGACAGTAAGCAGACAGCAAACCCTCATTCATTACCCGGAATGTAACCGTTCGCATTCCGGCGAAACTTTGACGTATTCTCCTATATCAGATTTAATCTAATGCGCAATTTGCAGCGGTATCTAAGCCCACAGATAATGACATTTGTAATTCTGTATAGCGTAGTTGGTATAGCAACTACGCTGCGAGGTGGATGGGGCGGGGTTCGAACCTCTGTATGAGGAAGAAATTTCTCTCTTCTCCAAAACTTTCAGACCGAATTTGGAGCCCACCCAATCCCATTCTATTCAAGACGTACCGCCGTCCTTTCTTTGCGTTAAAGCGTGAAGTTAACCGTTCGCCACCGACTGGTGACGAGTTTAAGAATGAATGGAGCTCGACCTCTATTCCACGTGCATGGCTTCATGGCGTGAAGAGGGGAAAATGTGCCTTTTGCTCATACAGCAGCCAGTTTGCGTTTTGTTTCGATATGTAATTGTATATATATATATATATATATATATCATCTAAGTTGCTAATATCTTAGATGATATTTTATGATATTAGAAACTTATGTTAACGTAATAATAGTCCCTGAGTGTTTGTCAATCCAAAACTTATTCCATGAGGTTACGAAGTTGTGGTCACAGTGAAAAACGAAATGGTTAAGGAGACGGCTAATAGTCATACTAACGTACTGTGCAGGTAACATGGCGACCATGCACAAGTTTGTAGACTGACCACTGCCCAAAGAACATAAAATAAATCTGTGCTTAAGAAAGCAGTTCTTTACAGCTGACAGTTATAGAGCAATGGAAATAATGGCTTGCAGCAATTGCAGATGGAAAGCTGCCAACCGATCAAAAGATTGAGGGATAAGAAGAGAAGTTGTTATTTTTCCGACAGTTTGTCACCATGCATCATGTCAGGACCGTAACACAAGTAGCGTTAATGCAAACTTAGGCTTTCTACGTTCCGGCAACTTTTGTACCATCTTGAAGTCTTTGTGAAATTGAATGTTTTGCGGCCACCAATGGCCTAGCATTTGTAGAAAATTTTGCGGAAATGTGTCGTTACTTCCGGAAATGCAACTGAGAAGGGTGAGCTCAAGAGTTCACGTAAGCACGCGCACGCGCGCACACACATACGCACACACAAATACAAACACACACATGCACACACACACACACACACACAAACACATACATACACATATACACACACACACATACAAACACACACACACACATACACACATATACAAACACACATATACACACACACACACATACAAACACACACATAAAAACATACATACACACACATACAAACACACATACACACACACAAACACATACAAACACATACACACACATACAAACCCACATACACACTAATAGTACTTTAATCTCATAAGCCAACATTTTTAGGATGGATAATGAACTGAAACAAAACACTGAACTTTGCATCAAAATTTTAAATTGATTGTATATTTTAAGAACACATGCATAGTGTGTTATGGCGGATAGGCATGAGAAAAAGAAACACTTGGGAGACATAAGCTTAAAAGGTAGGATATTATTAAAACGAAATTTCAAGAAATAGAATGGAACATGGGCTGGATTGATCTGGCTGAGTATAGGGACAGGTGGGTAACTCGTGTTACAGCGGTTACATAAACTGCAGCGAACTTGTTGACTAGCTGAGGACCTGTCAGCTTCTCAAGAAGAATTCGGCTCTATGAAGTTGATTGGTTTCATTTTAAGATTAGGCTTTACGTAAAATACGCATTGACACTTAGGTATGCCGCAACATGCCAAGGTACAGTTCTGCAGGCGCTTATCAACACTTCGAATAAACCTATTCTCTCCACCTTCAGATTAGAACCTTGATTTGGAAAAGTTCCCATTTATTTATGTATATACATATGTCACCTACTCACGCATCGAGCGCTTCGTACCAAAACACATTTGCAGTCTGACGAAACAATCCACAAGCATTTTTCTTCACAATGCTCTTTATCCTGATAATCAAAAATGATTTCAAGCTCTATTGCACTAATTCGCTGAACAATTTCCACTACATTCCTCTCTCTCTGCTGGCTTAACCCTTTGGCTCTGGAGCTGGACATTTACAGTTTAGCACACCATTTTTGTAAAATGTGAATATTTTGCGAACCAAGAAGAGTAGCATTAGGAAATACACGACATTTTGTGGAGGAATAAAAGAAGATGGTGAGGTAAAGTCTAAAAAAATAATTAAATATATTTTTTGATTAAATATGTAAAAAGAGTACTATGGGGAGGATCGGCCCGTCTGTCCTATATATAGGATGCATGGTGCATAAAGGTTAATAACATGATATTTCTTTCTATATTCTCTAAATAACTCTCACAAGTATGGCGTACAAATACAGGCAAAGAAAGTTAAGAACAATTCGTAATAATAGCTTACACTTTTTCCGTCTGTATAAATTGGGGAGGACATTATAAAGACTGTCGTATTACTGAGTCGGCTGTAGGAGTTCTGTATACTGTGTACTGTATACTGTATCTGCTTACACAACGGACCATACTGAGTAACAATAAGTGTGGGATGCACTGTTATATTTCTGGAAATTTGGAATATTCTACCACGAGATAATGTTGGTTGAAAATTTAGTAATATATCTAAATTTGGTGTAACCATTTCCTGCCTTGTGTCTCCTACCCGGTAATGGTTCTAAAGAAACTGAAATATATCACTTTAACCTTTTGGCGCCGGAATTATTTTTTTAATTTTAGCACATTCTCTATATAAAATGTGAATAATACTGGAACCAAATATTTTAGAATTATGAAACAAACTGCATTTTGAAGAGAAAAATGAAGAGTATATACCATGTTTAAAATATTCAGTACCTTTATTTGTTGAATAAATATATAAAATGCAACTTTAGAGGTTAGCGGTGCGGTACGACCACTATAGTTGACATTAGGCGTCTAAAGGTTAAGGTGTATAATAAAATGGTAGGTACAGGATGTCTGACTTGATTTTTTTTCCTGTGGCGCTGCGGCCCAACCCTGGCCATGGCCTCCTCATTCTTGAGGTTTCTAGATCACACACAACGACGCATCACAGTCGGTAGGACTTCTCTGGACGAGTGATCAGTCTGTCGCAGAGACCTCTACCTGACAACACATAACACTCAACAGAGACAGATATCCATGCCTTCGGCTCGATTCGAACCCACAATCCCAGCAAGCGAGATGCCGCAGACTTACGCCTTAGACCGCGCGGCTACTGAGATCGGCGACCTTGTGAATTATAGTGGTTACATTTATTTTGCCTTCCAGAATGTTGCAATCTGTCCGAAGACATTCAGTAATCGTGTTTACGGTCGCTATTAATGGTATGTAGGAAATACATCCAGTGATACATCTCCTGTTTAACCTTTTGGCGCCGGAATTATTTTTTAAATTTTAGCACACCCTGTATATAAAATGTGAACAATACAGTAACGAAATACGTTAGAATTATGAAACAAACTGCATTTTGAAGAGAAAAAAACGGAGAGTATACACCATGTTTAAAATATTCAGTACCTTTATTTGTTGAATAAATATATAAAACGCAACTTTAGAGGTTAGCGGTGCGGTACGACCACTTTGTTGACATTAAGCGTCTAAAGGTTAATTTCAATCACATATGATTGGGTACGGCGTGGGTGTTTACATCACAACACACAACGTCGAATTACAGTCGGAAGGACTCCTCTGGACGAGTGATCGGCTCTTCTCAGAGACCTCAAACTGACAGCACACAACACTCACAAGAGTCAATAAACCATGCCCCCGGTGGGATTCGAACCCACAACCCCAGCAGGCGAGCAGCCGTAGAGCTGCGACTTAAGACCGCGCGGCCACTGTGACCGGCGGTTAACAAGAACTACTGGAATTATACTGTACAAGGAAAAAGACATATTGTACGGTTACATATGACTCATCTAGAAGAATGAACAGTGCACCTGAAAAAAATCTCACAGCTTAATAAAAGTTCTGTCTAGGATTTTTTAATTTTGATAAAACTAAGCATAACAGCATAAGCATTAAATAAATTTGTACTCTTGCACTCGGATATAACGTCATGAAAATTACTGAATAATTTATGTCGTTACAAACAGGTGTTGTTCTAAATGAGGGGTGTAATATTGTGGTCAATAGTGAGAAATTAATTGATACCACAGAATATATGACGTAATAGGCGAGGTGTCGCCTTAAGCGATATCGTTAAAACCGGGCTTCTCTGTACATTGTAGTGATGCGTTTTGTTAAACTATAGGGCATATCATAACCATAGGGTATATCATAACTATAGGGTACATCATAACTATAGGGTATATCATAAGATTTATGACTTTTTCTTTCACATGTTTATCATAATTCTTCGATTTAACTCTTGATTTCCAAATTTATGGTTAATTTGTCTAGAGTATTAATATATTGTAACATATAATATTCAGGACTAGGACACTTCGTTTGAGGCCGGGTAGCTCAGTCAGTATAGCGACTGAGTTACGGCTGGACGGTCCGGGATAGAATTCCGCTGGGGACAAGATTTTCCGCCCGTCCAGACCGGCCCTGGGGCCCACCCAGTCTCCTGTAAAACGGGTACCGGGTCTTTCCCGGGTGTAAAGTGCGGCTGGGGCGTGATGCTGACCACTCACCCCCTTCTAGTGCCGCGGTCATGGAAGAGCAGAGCTATAGCTCTACCCACCGTCTGGGCCAAACCGGGCCTGTAACGGGATCACTTTACCTTTACTTTACATTTTTTTAGGATATTCAGTTAGAAAAAGTTTAAAAAGAAGTGACTGTGGTCTTATTTATAATAAAACTCCAAAGTGTGCCCTGAGATAAGGAGGAATAACAAAAAAACCTCAGAATAATCTATATACCAACAGCCTGCGCAAATTTTCTTTGATTCGTTTAACGAACATAGATAGATTTTCAACCTTTTACAGGCCACGAAGTCCTTAGGGTGAGTAGAGGTATAGCTCTACTCTTTCTAGGACTTCGGCACACCGGATAGGGGTGGGGATTAGACCCACGCCCCGGCCGCCTCTACCCCCGGGAAAGACCCGGTACCCACTGTACAAGAGGCCGGTCTGGACGGGCGGAAAATCTCGCTCCCACCGGGATTCGATCCCGGACCTTCGAGCCCGTAGCTCAGTCGCTATACCGACTGAGCTACCCGGCCCACTAACTAACAAACATACGTGGCCGAAGTGGCATTAAAGACCTTCTCTTTTCGTAAATCATGCAAAGAATTTCTGCCTTTTTGATTACGTGTCCTTGGAGTCTACTCTAAACCATCTGCATCTAGCCCACAACTGCAGTCACCATTTCATCACCTTCCGTTATAATATTATCCCCCTCCTCCAGTTGTTCTTTTAGAGTATTCCGACTGGTACGGATTCTTCACCGCCCTCAATTCACGTGTTACTAATCGCCGACCCCCACGACCATGCCAACTGCTCAGAACGTGGCCTTTTAAATCCATGTTTCATCACGCGACTGAGCGGATATGCGAGCCAAGCAAATTACAAAGTTACATTAATCGCTGTTAAACAAGTAAGAGTGTAATTAAGGCTCAGGAAGTTTTCAGACAATTAGAAGCACAGTGCGCTGTATTTACCTTCTGTAGAAAACAAAAACTCGATCACGAAATACGTACATTTAAGCTTCCGACCTTCCTGCAAAATTTGCAAGTAGCAATTTATTTCCGTCTGGTCTTATAACTTTCCTTTTGCAGTTGTCTTTACTTTGTAAAGTTAGCTTATTTTTATCGTTCTGAACTTTACGGCAAAATAAGCACATGCTAGTGATATCCCTTTATCTGGAAACACGAGACGCCTTTATCTGTGTTCTTTCGGCTGGCATGCAAAACGAGCTTCCTAGTACTGCCACTTGTCCTTTCCATCTGTCTGCATTCGACCAATTTAACAATCACTGAAATTTTTTTTTTGTAAATTTGGTTTTTTTTCCGATGCGTGGCAAATACATTCAGAATTTGGCTGAAATCTGCGAATTACATGCAAGATTTACAATCCTTATTCTCTTTATCTCGCTCACAAAATAATTTAGTATTTCATGCCGAAATACACAATTTATATACATATAACAGAAGCCAACAAGATGCACTAATTCTCAGCTTTATTTTGATTTAAAACTCTACATGTTTCGGACAGACTTGCTGTTCATCATCAGGAGTCTTGATACTGTACACACAGTAATTCTTATTTGTCATACTGGTTATGTGGACTGTCTGATAGTGAGGTTGAGATGGAGTTGAAAAATTGTGTATCTTGTTGGCTTCTTTTATAGGAATATATCACGATGCACGGTCATCAGAATGTTAAAAAAACACACACTTTATAGTTGAATCATAAATAAATTTAACTATAAGGTGAGGTAAATACAGTCAAAACACAACAATGAATAGATGGCTAAATGATGGTGTTTATTAGCAATAGAAAACTACATGTTTCGACCTATAGCGGCCATCAATAGGTTTCGACACCTTTCTTGCTTTAAGAGTTATATATAATATATAAAATATATATTATATATACATAATGTATATAATATTATACAAAATATATATAATATAATACAATATTATATTATATTATATTACATATATATAACTCTTATAGCAAGAAAGTTGTCAAAACCTGATGATGGCCGCTATAGGCCGAAACATGTAGCTTTCTATTGCTAATAAACACCATCATTTAGCCATATATTTATAGTTGTGTTTTTGACTGAATTTACCTCATCTTATAGCTTAAACACACAACGGGATGACACACCTCAAAATTACAAATTTGACAAAGATTTAACATAAGCTTTATCAATATTGTTTACGTGGAAGTTGTTTGAGAAAGACTATTATCGCTTAAGGATAAGCAGGAAGATATAATCTGTCATCAATGTTCCTTATTCATGTGGGAGAGTGTACTAAATTGACGAAAACAGGTAGATTATTGTCCGTAAGTTTAGGTTACTCATACAATACATATACTTCGTTTGATCCGAAAAACTGACGGAAGTCGGTACCCCGGTGCCGAAACACGTAGGAGATTAGTGTTTGTAATAAAATGTGTCTTGTTAAGTGAATTGGTTAATGGACGTTTTAAATATTGGCTGTGCGGTTGAAGGAACACAGGAAATAAGAAAGAAGGACACTGGGATAAGTCAAAGTTTTGTACACTGGGTCATATTATTGGTGGAAACAAGTTGATATTTTACAATTCGAATCTGGTCCTATATACGGAGACTAAAAGAAAACTGTCCACACCTTCCACAGCGGTAATCCTACAAACCAAACTGGCAACGAATTGAAACATGAAGTACGTTAGAATTCTAGTTTGTTGTTTGTACTGATGGTTGTTGTTGTTTGTACTGATGGTTGTTGTTGTTTGTACTGATGGTTGTTGTTGTTTGTACTGATGGTTGTTGTTGTTTGTACTGATGGTTGTTGTTGTTTGTAC
>Ga0123354_10009357_pt1 | contig 14992 bp, 16 predicted proteins | sample TergutLab28metaG_2_FD_97872 | JGI IMG/M metagenome (GOLD analysis project Ga0123354, IMG submission 97872) | Labiotermes labralis P4 segment gut microbial communities from Petit-Saut dam, French Guiana - Lab288 P4 | ecosystem: Host-associated > Arthropoda: Insects > Digestive system > Gut ...
CCGGTTTGTCGCCCTCCACCTGGGGCAAGCGGGAGATGCCGTGGCGCTGCAAACAGCGGTGCAGGGAAGAGCGGGTCAGGTGAGGGATGGTCGGTTGGAGCGCGTACAAGCAATCATCCAGGGACAGCAGGCTGTGCTGGCGGAAAGCGACGATGACAGCCTCTTGTTCCGCGGACAACACACTCGAGCGCGGCTGCTTGGGGCCTGTGGGTAAGTCGCTGACCGATTGACGACTCTTCCATTTGGCCACTGTTTTGGGGTTGATGCCATAACGGTGCGCCAAGACTCTTATGCTCTCTTGACTATGTTGTATCGCTCGACGCACTGCCGTTGTCGTCGTGGCGCTGCCGTGTAGTACTTGTCCCATAACGCATCCTTCTGCTCAAGTGAGAAAATTGTGCCATCAAATGACGGGACTAAACATCTCTTAAGACAGCCGATACGACAGGTGAGTCCGATCGTGCAGCTTTTGCGGGTCGAAGACCGGGCAATCGAAACGCACGTTTTCCAGGTGCAGCCGCAGCAAGAAGAGCTCGGCCGCCAGCAGCTCGAATTCTTTCTCGTCGGCGAGTTCCTCATCAATGTCGATTCTGCGCAAGTCATGCAGTTCGACGATGCGTTCATAGCTGCTCATCTTGAAGTCGGTCACTGCATCGCGTTTGTGCGCAATGTGCACGGCCAGTCGCGGGCAGGGGTGTTTGATCGAGTCACATACGACCATGCGTTGTACTTCGGCAAGATTCTCGAACTCGTCGATGAAGGCGCGAAACGACAGATCCTTCAGGCGCGGTAGCCCTTTGGCCAAGTCTTCTGCTAAGTGCGGCAGGACAGAGGAGAACGAGAGAAACAGCGGCGGCGTGCAGCGGTTTGGATTGCGAACCCACAGATCAAGCTCGCTCAACCTCATTTCGACGAAGTTGCCGAGATCCTCCACTACCTTCACTTCGTTGGAGAACTTCAAAGCGAGTGCCGAACTAGGGGGTGTGGGTACAACGCGGCAAAAGCCGCGTTATTCCCCCGCCCCCTCTTGCTCAGGCTGCGCCCGAGACCCGCGCGCATCTTCCGCGCTGCGCTTGTCGATGATGCAAAAGGCAGCGCCCGGAATGCAAAAACAGCCGCAAAAGAACCGCCCGAAATCCGAAACGTTCATCCAACAGGAATAGGTCCGCGAAGTAAGCAGACAGGAAACAGCCGTTTCTGCTTTTCTTCAGTCAGGACACCATGAACACTCAAACCCCAGCTTACGATCCCACGGAACTCAACCGGCAGGCCCCAGCCATCTACGCCAGGCTGGAATCTCTGTGCAAGGCCGCCGAACGCGCCCGCAAGAAACTTGCTCGCGCCAAGAAATGCCCAGAGCTTGAAACTCCGGTCGAAACCGTCGCCGACTCAATTGTTGAAGCTGCCAGCAGTTTGCACCGCCGCAAACTGCCGGTGGAACTTGAGCGGAAGTAAAAAAGCGGCACGAACCGTCCAATTCTGGTAAGCAGCACATGCCGGTATGATGCGAGCACTACACCCAGACAGACGGCATGAGACAAACCCCACCCGGTGGTTTCGGCAGTGCCCGGAGGTTATTCGGGTCTGTTGCGGGCTTGCGCGCGTTGCGTGGGGTATTTGCGAGTGCGGTGATTGTGCTTGCATCGGTGGCGCAGCCCGTTCAAGCGCAGGTGAGCACGCGCCAGATCAGCCTGCCCAACCAGGACTACACCGAAACCACGCAGGATCTGGTGGTACAGGCCATTGGAGGCCCGATCGTCATTAACCGTGCGTGGACCTGGGGCCGGTGGTACCTGAACGACCGCTGGGCGGACCTGATCATCTACCCCGACCCCATGGGAGGCGTAGCCGCCGTAGACCGGGCCGACCGCATTTACACGCGCCTGTCCACCCAGACCAACAACAACGACCCCAGCGCGGCCACCAACCCCGCTGGCGTCGTCACGCTCCCCCGCCGATCACGGAACTGGCCGTCAGCAATCTTGGAGGAAGCGACAGCGGCAGCGAAGCCCGCGTGAACCCCGGCCCGAACTGTCCTGGCGGCGTCAACCAGGACACCCGCAGCCAAGCCGGCATCTTCACCTTCGACGAGAACAACTACATCGTCTCCACCGGCCCTGGCTGGCGATGGTACGACCGTCTGGGCAACAGCATCGACTACGACGAAGCCGGCCACATGCTCGGCTGGAGCGATGCCGCCGGCAACCAAACCACCCTCGCGCGCGACGCCCAGGGCCGCATCGCCGGCGTATTCGACAGCCAGGGCCAGCAGATCATCAGCATCAGCTACAGCGGCGACAACGGCTATCCCAGCCGAGTCAGCGACACCCAGGGCCACACCGTCGCCTACGAATGGAGCCTGCCCGACGGCGCCAGCCAGCCCAGCACATCGATTGCCACCTGCCCCGAAGCGAACGTCGTCACCAGCCCCAACGGCAGCATCGGCCTGGCCCTGCTCACCAAAGTCACCGGCGCCCGCGGCGGCGTCTGGAACTACACCTACACCGCCACCGGCTACATCCAGACCCGCACCGACCCCACCGGCGGGCAAATTAGCCTGAGCTACGCCACCCAGCCCGAACGCGCCCTCATCGACCCCAGGAACCCCCGCAACACCACCAAGGCCGCCGACACCGTCGGCAGCGGCGGCACAGGCAGCATGCTCACCACATCGAGCTGCGGCAGCACCATCGGCGCCACCACCCTTGCCCTGCCCCAGGCCATTCGCGTAGCCAGCATCAAAGACGAAGTAGGCGCCGTCACCGGCTACGGCGTCAGCTACGACTCCACCAAGCGCGAATACCACGTAAAGCCAAACCCAATTCGGGTTTGGGCCGCGCCTCATGCAGTCCGCGCGCCGGCGCACGGGCTTACTTGTTCAGCGTGGCCCTAATTGACAATAGGGCGAAGCCTGCCATCGAAATTCACGATCGGCAGGGAAATTCCGGGTTCGATGGAGGCCACCTCGGCAATCAGCATGGTGTGGGTGCCGATGTCGATGTGCTGGACAATTTCGCACTCGCACGCCCCCGCCGCTCTTTCCAGAATAGGCTGGCCCAGCAGCCCATCGCGCCACTGGCCGACACTGAACCTCTCGCTTCCCAGGTACCTGGCGGCGCCGGCAAAACACTGCGCCACGTCGTCTTGGCCCACACCCAGAAAAGAAAAGGACACGTGCGAAGCCGCCGTCAACGCGCCATGCGCACTCGACGCCCTGTTGATGCACACGGACAGAATCGGCGGGCTGGCGCAAACGCAAGTCACGGAAGAAACCGTCAGACCGATGCGATCTGCGCCCTGCCCGGTCGCAGCGACTGCGACGCCCGCCGGCCAGTGCCGCATGAGAGACTTGAATGACTCCACCGGAATCTTGACCGGCGTTTCCGGCGCGGTTTCGATATGCGCTCGAATGCGCCCCGAAGCATCAAGCCAGCCTTTGCCGCGCGCGTACGCCAGCATCTGGTCGAAGCCGCTCAACCAATCCTTGTCCGCGGCAGGGCCTGCCAACGCCTGGATCAGCGAGGGGCTCAGCCAGACATGGCCTTCGCCTTCTACGAATCCGTTGTCGCCCAGCCGCTCCCTGAACAACGCAAGCTGCCCCTGGGGCACGCTTGCGTGAAAGGCGCGCATGTTTCTGGCGTCGGACAGACGCAGCAGCCCTGCCGGATGAAGTTCAACGTACATGGTGTCTGAAGCTCTGAAAAATGAAAGGCGTCAGGAAAACCTGGGGATGACTTTTTCCCCGAACAGTTCGATCGAACGCATCACCGCGTCATGAGACTCAAACCCCACCTGCATGAAGATGATGAATTGATCGATACCGGCCGTCGCCCATTTTTCGACGGTGCGGCACACCGTATCCGGGTTGCCGCCGATCGCCATGCCGCTGCTGATGAGTTCGTCGTCGCTTTGCTTGGAAATGCGGGAGCGCACCCCTTCAAACCCGCCTTCCGCCAGGGCGAATCGCGCCGGGTTGAGTTCGGCGTCGTTGTCGCCGTAATACCACCGCGCGGCCTTGCAGGCCATCGCCCGCCCGGTCGCGTCATCCTGGTGGCACATGCCGATGCCGAAAACCGCGACCGAGTGATTGGCCTTGCGCGCAACGGTAGGTTTTTCGCTCCTGCCGACCGCGTGATAGCGATCCACCGCAATCTTGGTTTCTTCGATCGAATTGCGGGTGACGCCGAGCACGCCAAGGCCCTGGCGCGCGGCGTACTCGTAGGTGGACAAATTGGTTGCGGCAACCCAGAGCGGCGGATGCGGCCTCTGGATCGGACGCGGCACGACTTCACGCGCCGGCAGATCGAAGTACTTGGACTTGAACCCCTTGAAGCGCGGCTCGTCGTAGATCGCGAGCACGGCGTCCAGCGCTTCGGCGCCTCGCTCGCGCGCCGTATTGGGATCAACGCCGAAGCCATCGAGAATGTAGTTTGTGGTGCCGCGCCCGGTACCGAATTCGGCGCGTCCGTTGGACAGGACATCCAGCGTGGCCACGCGCTCGGCGATCATGAATGGATGGTGCAGCGGCAGGATCACCACGCCCAGGCCCAGCCGTATTTTCTTGGTCCGCTGGGAGAGCGCGGCAAGGAACATGTCAGTGGCGGGGGAGTGTCCGATCTCGGCCAGAAAGTGCTGTTCCGTGAGCCAGAAATATTGGTACCCCACCTGATCGGCCCGCTCGGCCTGCTTCAGGGCATTCCAGAACGCTTCGCGTTCGCTCGTCTCCGTCCAGGGACGCGGGATCTGGATTTGTGTCATCAAACCGAATTTCATGCTTGTTCCTCGTTAGTCAAAATAGGACATGGCATCTTAGAGGGTCGGTTACAACACGTCCAAGACATAATATCAATAGGAGATATAACCTGTACGCATTTTTAAAATATGTTTTCAAGTTATAGTTGATCATTCTTTCATAACTTTTACGGCAGACAACCCATGATGTTCCTGGCTCTGGGCACGGCGCTTTGCACGGGGCTGGCCGCCATCATCGTCGCGGAAGTCGCCGCGCGCGCAGGCGGCCCCTTGGTCATCAGCCGTTGGCGTTCGCTTGCGGGCGCTCTTGCGCTGGTGGTGTTTGCCTGGTTTGCGGGACGTTGGAATGCCCTGCAAATGCGGCACCTTCCCATGGTCGTGGGGTCGTCGCTGTCCGCAGCCGTGCTTGGAGAATTCTTCCTGAACAAGGCTTACCGGGAACTGGGAGCACGCCGCGCCGGCTTGCTGTTTGCCTCGGCGGCGCCCTTCTCCGTCGTCATCGCCTGGGTTTTCCTGAACGAAACGCCTTCTCCAAGAAATTTGCTGGGCATCGCCCTGGTGGTTTCCGGCCTCATGCTGGCGATCTGGTTCACGCCTTTGCACACGGGCCGCAACGCCCGCCACATGGAAATCACGGCGTCGGCGCTCGCCATTGCCGGAGGACTGCTCTCCGGCCTCGTGCAGGCGATGGGCAATGCCATGGCGCGCACGGCCCTGGCCGACGGGGCCGATCCCGTGGCCGTGATGATGCTCAGGGCGGTCGTCGCCACGACGGTTTTCTGGTCTCTGTGGCTGGCCATGCGGACCGCCGGCAAGCCGCAAATTTTTGCTCCGCCGCGCCGGGTGCTCGCAGTCCTTGTTCTTGGCGCCTTCATCAGTTTGGCGCTCGGCAACACGCTCCTGATGGTGGCGCTGGGGTCGGGCCCAACGGGCCTGGTCACCACACTGGCTGCCACCACGCCCGTGATGCTGCTGCCCCTGACCTGGTGGCGCTCCGGGCGCTGCCCGAACGTGCGCGCCTGGTGCGGCGCCGCGCTGACCGTGGCGGGAATCGCGTGCATTGCCCTGAGTTAGATGCACCCGGCGACATGAACAAACACGAACCGGAATAGACAAGCTGAAAAAGAAACCACGATGGATTTGCGCACGCTCAGATATTTTCAGACCGTCGCCGAGTGCGGCAGCTACAGCCGGGGTTCGGAGATGTTGTGCATCTCGCAACCGGCCGTCAGCCGCGCGATCCGGCTGCTTGAATCGGAGCTTGGCCAGCCTCTTTTCAACCGGCACGGGCACGGCATCAGCCTGACGCAAGCTGGCGAAAAGCTGCTGGGCCATACCCGGACCATCCTGCATCAAGTCGCGGACGTCCGCTCCGATATAGGACGCACCGGAAAGAGCTTCGCCGGCACCCTGCGCATCGCCTTGCCGTCGGCCGTAGGGGCCTACCTTGCGCCACTGCTGGCCGAGCGCATGGCCCGGGAATGTCCGGGCGCCAGCTTGGAATTCGTCGGCGGATACTCGGCCTACATCCATGAATGGCTGGTGCGGGAACAAGTCGATCTGGCCTGTCTGCACGATCCGCAGCCGCAAAAAGAATTTCATCTCCGTCCGCTGATGCGTGAAGAAGTTTTCCTCGTCGGCCGGGAAAACCTCCTGCCCAAACTCGGCGTCGCCAACATCGACGAGCTTGCCCGGCTTCCCCTCATGCTGCCTTCCGGATCGAATGCCTCGCGCCGTGTGCTGACGGCATGGAGTGCCACGGAAAACCTCTGGATGAAGCCGGTGCTGACCGTCGACGATCATCTGATTTTGCGCGCCCTGCTGCGAGCCGGAGCAGGCGTCAGTTTGCTGACCCAAAGCGCCTTCATCGAAGACCAGCGCGCTGGGCTGCTGCAATCCATTCCTTTGTCGCCCGCCGTTTACTGGACGCTTTGCCTAGTCAGCCCGCGCCGCGCCGCCGAGCAGGAACTAGCGCAGCGCTGCACATCGATACTCATCGCGCTCATGAACGAACGGAACCTCAAAAACCCGGCCTTATGAGACGAAGTAGCGTGCGTACAGGGCTGTTTTAGAAGAATCCTGCTAAAACAGCGTCTTCTGCCTCATTGATCCCCGGGATTTGCTCTATTCAAACAACAAAAAATAGATCGTTCATCCAAAATAATCGATATTACCGCACGAATCATCGAATTCTTTGGATTTTTTGTTAGTATTCTGCTAAATTCCCCAAAGGGAATCCAAGAAGTACTTTTTACAAGGAGACACCGCATGAGACTCATCCTCCGCCTGCTACTTTCCACCATCTTAGCGTTGGGTTGGGCGCAAGGCGCCCTCGCACAAGAGAAAGCCAATGTAACGTTTGTCGGCTCGCTGGCCTGGCTGGGACAGTTGCCCATCATGGTCGCGATCGATCAAGGCTTTTTTGCCGAGCAAGGCATCAACGTCAAGTACGAAGTCGTGGTCGCTTCGGGCGACCGCCTCATGGCGGTCACTTCCGGCTCCGCCGATTTCTCCAACCTCGGCCGCACCGCCCTTCTTTCCCAGATCTCGCGCGGCAACGACAAAGTCTCCTGGTTCGGCAGCATCGAACAGGCGCCTGGCGCGGAAGGCTGCTATGCGGCCCCCGGCATCAACTCGATCGCCGCATTGAAGGGCAAACGCGTGGCGGCGAACGCCTCGGCCGAGTTCACCATGAGCATGCTGTTCAAGGACAACGGCATGACTAAATCCGACGTCCAGTTTTTCGACCTGCCCTCCGACGAAATGGCCATGGCCCTGCAAAAGGGCAACGTGGACGCCGTTTGCATCTGGGAACCCTATCTGTCCAAAGCCGCCGAAGCCGTGCCCGGCGGGAAAATCCTCGGGCTCGACAACGGCACCGCCAGCTTCAAGCACACGGGCACGGTGGCCTCTGCCGATGTCCTGGTGATTTCAAGGAAACTCGTGAAAGAAAAGCCCGCTGTCGCTGCGGGCATCGCGACGGCCCTTTTCAAGGGCGTCGATTTCATCGAGGCCAATCCCGACCGGGCCGCGGAAATCTATCGGCGCTATTCGAAGCTTGACTTGGGCGCGATCAAGGCCGGCATGAAAACCTTCGAATACGTCCCGCGCGAAAAATTCATGGAACATCTGAAAGGCCAGGAAGCCCAATTGGCGGAGTTAGCCCAATGGCTGCTCGAACAAAAGAAGATCCGCGACATGCCCGACATCAAGTCCGCCCTGGACATCTCCTTTGTGAAACTCAAATAACCGCCAGACGTCATGGCGCACAAGCGTTCCCTGCCCATCCTCGTGTCGGCGCTGCTGACTCCGGCGATGGCGATCAAGGTCGGCTCGGTCGGGGCGCTTTTGCTCCTTTGGTATTTGGCCGGCGCCCTGGGATGGGTATCCCCGGCTTTTTTCCCCTCGCCGCAGGAAGTCTGGCGGGAAGCCGGTTATCTGATCCAGGAAGGGGATCTCTGGCGGGCGGTGCTTGTTTCGTCGCAACGGGTGTTCTCGGGATTCGGTCTTGCCGCCCTGATCTCGATTCCGCTGGGCGTGATGATGGCGGTCTGGTGGCCGGCAAAGGCCGCGCTGGACCCCCTCGTGTCATTGCTCAGGCCCCTGCCATCCATCACCTGGATTCCGTTGACGATCCTGTGGCTGGGGATCGGAGAAGGGCAGAAAACCGCGATTGTTTTCATGGGCACGTGGATCTACGTGCTGATGTACACCTATGAAAGCACGCGCCGCGTTGACTCGCTGCTGATTCGCGCCGCGCGCAATCTCGGCGCGAACAGTTTTCAGGTCATGCGCATCGTCCTGATGGCCGCGCTGCCCGGCATCATCTCCGGCCTCAAGGTCACGCTGGCGATCGCATGGTCTTGCGTCATTACCGCCGAAATGGTCGCTGCCCAAATCGGCCTGGGCGCCCTGATATGGCGCGCCAAGGACGGTGCCAATCTCGGCCTCGTGCTGGTGGGCATGATCGGCATCTCGATCACGGTACTGATCGCGGACCTCGTCGTCGAACGGCTGGAACATATTTTCCTGCCGTGGGAACGCGCCCGCCGCTAAGCGTCTTTTTCCAACCCTACGATGTCCACTCCCATGCTTGCCGCTGACCGTGTCAGCAAGATCTACCGTACCCGCACCGGCCTGGAGGTGACGGCGGTTTCCGACCTGTCGGTGACCGTCGACGAAGGTGAATTCATCTGCATCGTGGGCGCATCGGGCTGCGGAAAATCAACCCTGCTCAACATGTTCGGTGGCTTCATCCAGCCCACGCATGGCGCCGTCTTACTGTGCGGCAAGCCCATCACGGCGATCGAGCCGCGCTGCGGGATGATGTTCCAGCAATACGCGCTCTTTCCCTGGAAGAGCGTGCGTAAAAATGTTGAATACCCTCTTGCGCTGCGCGGCGTTTCCCGGGCCGAGCGCCGCAAGACTGCCCAGCGCTTCATCGACATGGTGCAGCTCACCGATTTCAGCGACCGCTATCCGATCGAATTGTCCGGCGGGATGCAGCAGCGCGCCGCCCTGGCCCGGCTGCTGGCCGGAGACCCTGAAGTCCTGCTGATGGACGAGCCTTTCGCCGCGCTCGATGCCATGACGCGCCAGATGCTCCAAGAAGAACTGCTCAATATCCAGGAAAAAAGCGGCAAGACCATTCTGTTCATCACCCATAGCCTGGACGAGGCCCTGACGCTGGGCGACAAAATTGTCGTTCTTTCAGCGCGTCCCGGCCGCGTCAAAACCATCATCGAAAACACACTGCCGCGCCCACGACATGTCTCGGCCCAACTTTCCTCCGACTACCTCGCCTTGAAGGCGCGGATATGGGCCGAGGTGGAAGAAGAGGTCAACCAGCACGTACAGGCACAGCAGGCGGAGTACTGACCCCACGGATGAAATGCCGCGCCATCCACGGCGGAGGATCAATAAATTGAATCTTTCAAACACAACCCTGGCTTTGGTCACGGAGCCTTTCGCGCCGATCAGCGCGCGCGTGCGCCGGATGTCGGTTTCCCCCACCATCGCCATGTCCACGCGCGCGGCCGAACTGCGCGCCCGGGGAATCGACGTCATTTCTCTGGCCGTCGGCGAACCGGACTTCGATACTCCGGCGCACATCATCGAGGCCGCCCACCGCGCGGCCAAGGCAGGTAAAACACGGTATACGGCGGCCGACGGCGGACCTGAAGTCAAGGCTGCGGCCATCGAAAAATTCCGCCGGGAAAACGGCCTGACCTTCACGCCGGAACAAATCCATGTGGCCTCCGGCGCCAAGCAGGTTATCTACAACGCCTTTGCCGCGACCCTCGAGCCCGGCGACGAAGTCGTGATCTTCACGCCGACATGGGTTTCGTATATCGACGTGGTCGAGTTTTGCGGCGGGCGCGCGGTGATCGTGCCCACGTCCGCACAGGATGGGTTTCAGCCTTCCACACAGGCGCTGGCGGCTGCCATCTCGCCGCGCACGCGCTGGGTGCTGCTGAACTCGCCCAACAATCCCACGGGTGCGGTCTGGCCCGAACCAACCATTGCCGCGCTCCTGGATGTGGTTCGCGCGCATCCCGGTGTTCTCGTCATGAGCGACGAAATTTACGAGCAACTCGTTTTTGACGGCCACCGCCCTACCTGTCTGGCGGCCCTGGCGCCCGACCTGGCCGCGCGCATGCTCGTGGTCAATGGCGTATCCAAAACCTATGCCATGACAGGATGGCGTATCGGCTACGCCGCCGGCCCCGAATGGCTCACTTCCGCCATGGCCAAAGTGCAGTCGCAAACCGCCTCGTCGCCCTGCACGCCAGCGCAATTCGCCGCGGCCGAGGCCATCACCTCCGATCAATCGCTAGTGGGACAATGGCGTTCCATCATGGCCACGCGCCGGGATATAGCCTTGCGCATCTTGCAAGATTGCACACGGCTATCCATCGTCGTGCCGCACGGCGCTTTTTATATTTTTCCTGGCGTCGGCGCCTGCCTTGGCCTGCGTACGCCCCAGGGCCAGACACTCGAAAACGACACACAAATCTGCGAATATTTGCTGGATGCCGCCAAGGTGGCCACCGTCCCGGGCGCGGCCTTCCATGCCTCGCCATTCGTGCGTCTTTCCTTCGCGCTTGACGAAAGCCGCATCACCGAGGCCTGCCGCCGCATCGTGCAGGCGCTCGATGCCCTGACTGATTGAAATCATGAACAAAGTCAAAGACCGCTGGTCGCAAGACCTGCCCGCCTATGGCGGCTGGATGCAGATCGCCAGCCCGCTGGCCGCCGAAACGATTTCCCGCGCGGGTTACGACTGCGTCGTCCTTGACGTGCAACATTCCGAAATGAGCGTGGACACCTTGCTGCCCATGTTGATGGCGATCGAACTTGGCGGCGCGGAACCCTTCACGCGCCTGCGCTGGAACCGGCCCGACGACCTCATGTACGCGCTCGACATGGGCTCCTGCGGCATCATCGTTCCCATGGTCGAAACCGCGCAGCAGGCCCAGGCCATCGTCGAGGCAGCGCAATATCCGCCGCACGGCAATCGCAGCTACGGCCCCCGACGACCAGCCTTGCGCCATGGTCCGTCCTATGCCGGAAAAGCCCGTGACACGCTGGTGTTGCTCGCCATGATCGAAACCCGCAAGGGACTCGAAAATGTCGAGGAGATACTCCGCGTCGCCGACCTGGACGGTGTGTTCATCGGCCCTGCCGATCTGTCGCAATCGCTCACCGGCATGCCCCGCCCGGACAGTGATGACCCAATCGTCGTCGCCGCCGTGGCCCGCGTTCTGGCTGCTGCCAAGGCGCATGGCAAACGCGCCGGCATCTTTTGCGCGGGCGCCGCTTTCGCGGCCCGCAAGGCGCGTGAAGGTTTCGACCTCGTCACCCTGCCCCCCGATCTTGCGCTGTTGGATCAGGGCGCGCGCGCGGCTCTTGCCACGGCGCGCGCGGCAACGAAATAAACCGCTCTCCGTGCTGTTCGCCGTTTCTCAGGAAAGATTGATATGTCACGCAACGACTTCACCGCCGCGGAGTTCGCCCGGCGTCTGGGCGCAACCAGACAAGCCGTCTCGCAAGCGGGACTAGACTGGCTGATCGCCATTCATCCCGTATCGATCCACTGGCTGACCGGATCGGACGCCAAAAGCTATCAGGCGTTCCAATGTCTTTTCGTCGGCGCGGGCGGCGAACCGCTGACCATGCTGGTTCGCGCTTCCGAGTGCGCCGAATACGAGCAGGACACCGTGGCCGATGCAGTACTCGGCTGGGGCGGAAACGAACCGGAAGACCCCATGGCGGTCTTCGCCCGGGTAGCCCGCAAACTCGGCCTGCCGGGCAAGCGCGTGGGCCTCGAAGTCCCCGGATACTATCTTCACCCGCATCACTACGAAGCGATCAAGGCCCTGCTGGGCCCGGCGCTCGCGCTCGAGGCCAATCACCTGATTCCCGCTCTCAAAGGGCCCAAGTCCGCCGAGGAACTGGTCTACATCCGCGAGGCCGCGCAAAACGCCAATCGTGCGATGGCGGTGTTTGCCCGTTCTCTGGCTGCCGGGCGCAGCGAATTCGAAATGGCGGCCGACGTCTACCAGAGCCTCGTGGCCCATGGCGGCCTGGCCGCATCAACGCTGAATCTGGTCTCCGGCCCGCGCGCCGCTTTCAGCCACGGCAACCCTTCGATACGGCGCTTGGAGGCAGGCGATATCGGCAATATCGAATTCGGCAGCGTCTCGCGGCGCTACACCGTGACCATCGGACGCCAGTTTTCCATGGGCCCGCCGCCCGCTCGCGTGCGCGAGTTGTTCGCTATCATCCACGATGCTGCCGAGGCCTGCCAGGCCAAGATGCGCGATGGCGCCCGCGCGCTCGATTGCCATGAGGCGGCCAAGACGGTCATCGCGCGCGCCGGCTACGACGCGTACCGCATCCACACCACCGGCTACGGCATCGCGCCAGGCTTTCCTCCGTCCTGGGGCGAGCCGGTCAACATGTTCGGCGGTTCGCAAGACATCCTGCGGGCCGGCATGGTGATGTCGATCGAGCCTCCCATTTTCATTGCGCAAGAGCGCATCGGCGTGCGCGTCATCGACAACGTTCTCATTACCGAAACCGGCGCAGAACTGCTCACCACGTTTCCACGCGACATCATCGTGGCGTAACACCGTGTCCTGCGCCCTGTTTCCCCGCGACGTCTATCTGGACAGGCAGGCCCGGGCCTTCGACGCGATCCGGTCGGCGAGCTTGGAAACCTTCATAGCCCTGCACCCGGTCACGCTGCACTGGCTGACCGGGCTGGACGCAAAAAGCTACCAGTCGTTCCAATGCGCCTTGCTCGACAGCCGGGACGACAGCCTGACCCTGTATGCCCGTGCAGGCGAAGCGACGGAAATCGCGGACAGCACCGCCCATGGCCGCTTGTTGACATGGTCGGCGTTTCGCGAAGAAGACCCGATGGCCGTTCTGGAAGCCTTCATCCGCGAGCGCGACCTCGGCGGGGGCTGCGGGATCGAAACTGTCGCTTGGTACCTGACCCCGGCCCAGCAGCGCGCGCTCGAGCGCATCCTCGGGCCGCGCTTTGTCGAAATGCCCAACCTCGTCAACGACCTTCGGCTGACCAGATCGCCGCAAGAGCTCGACTGCCTGCGGCGCGCCGGACGGGTTGCGGATCTCGCGATTTCGGCATTTGCCGAAACGCTCCGCGAAGGTCGCCGCGAATGCGACTTGGCGGCAGCCATTTATCACGCCATCCTGACCGAGGGCGGGGACGCGCCGCCCGTGCCCCTGAACTTGGCCGGAGGCCCTCGGGCCTGCTACCCCCATGGCGCTCCCACGGATCGCCGTATCCTGCGCGAAGAAAGCGGCCATACGGAATTTGCCGTTCCCTGGAAGCGCTACACCGTCTCCATCGGCCGCAGCTACGCGGTCGGCAATGTGTCTGTCCGACTGGGCGTGATGTACGACGCCGTGCTGCGCGCGCACAAAGCGATGTGCGCAGTATTGCGGGCCGGCACAACGCTCTCGGAAATCTTCCATACAGGCATGGAAGTTTTTTGTGCCGCACAGCTCGAACACCTTGTGGCGCACACCATAGGTTATTCGGTGGCGCCAGCTTTTCCGCCCGCCACGGGCGAGCGTTTGAGCCTCTCGGCCAATTCCACGCTCAAACTGAATGCCGGCATGACCTTATCGATCGCGCCCAATTTATTCAGCCCTGCCGAGCGCCTGGGGGCCAGACTTGTGAATAATGTCGTCGTCTGGAACGACGGTTGCGAGCGTCTGAGCCGTAGCTCCGATGCCCTCATCGTCAAATCCTGATCTGGCCGCATATCAGGAATCGCATCATGGCGCGCAAAGTTCACAATCTTGACGAAACCAATCTGAAAATCATCCGCCTGCTGCTCCAGGACGGCCGCAGATCGATCAAGGATATCGCCGAACGCATCAATCTTTCCCCCACCCCATGCCTGCGGCGGGTGAGTTTGCTTGAGCAAGGCGGCGTCATCGAGCGCTACAAAGTCGTGGTCGATCCCGTCAAGCTGGGTTATTCAATCCATGCGTATTTGAGCATCAAGCGACTGCGGGAAAGCGATCTCAACACCCTGTCGGCCCAGTTGCGCGAAATCCGGGAAATCCTCGCCTGCCATGTCGTGAGCGGCGAGTACGATCTCATCGTCGAAGTCATTGCCATCGACATGGAGCACTATGCCTCCATCATCCTGGACAGAATCTCCCGCATCCCCGGCGTGCATGACCTGCGCTCGACCTTCGCCATCCGCACCCTGAAGCGCGAAGGCGCCATACCGGTCTAGAGCGTTTTCCCTCCAACTAGATTCATACTCGGCAGCCTTGAAGAAATACGCCTATCGGGGGAAGTCTATGACGACTCTCAAAGATCGGAAAACGCTCTAAAGCGGTTTTGCATCAATCATTGGCACTTTTGAGGTGTGATTCATGGCTTCGACATCCACCGCCGCTGGCCCCCACCCAGCCCTCCCCCAGTGGGCATAAGCGTTAACCTAGCAGCAATAATTCTGGTATTCTCTCCCCAAGCCGGCAAGTTCGGCGCAAGGAGAGGCGCATGCAAGTAGTGGCACAAGAGGCATCGGGCGTTTACCAGCAGGAGCAGGCATTCAGCGATTCCATACTCCAGGAGCTGTCTGAGGCGCGGCAAGACTGGCCGGTGGTGGCCGGGTTGTTGCCCGGTCAGTGGCGCACCAAGGCGCGAGAGCTTGGCGCGGTGCGACGGCAGTTGCGCGGCTTTGACAGC
>Ga0123354_10009358_pt1 | contig 14992 bp, 17 predicted proteins | sample TergutLab28metaG_2_FD_97872 | JGI IMG/M metagenome (GOLD analysis project Ga0123354, IMG submission 97872) | Labiotermes labralis P4 segment gut microbial communities from Petit-Saut dam, French Guiana - Lab288 P4 | ecosystem: Host-associated > Arthropoda: Insects > Digestive system > Gut ...
GATTTTAAGATAGCTGTCACCGGTTGGTATATGTTTGGTATGCGGGGTCCACTTACCATTCACCCACTCCCAAGCATAATTTATCAACTCTACAGGATCCAGCGGCAAATGCCCCGAAGATATGTTTAACAGTCCACCACTCCAGCCGCCTCCACCTCCAGCACCGCCTCCGCCGATTAGACCTCCAGTAAAATTAGATGTGACCCCATCAACAATATCACCGATTATGTGTTTGTGGGGAACTACATGTTTCTTTGGGTTAATTGCCATAACACTGCACAGTCAATTCGGAAAAAACAAAACAGGTTAATCTGTACTTGCAGGCTTTTAGATTCCACTTTGCGGCAACCAGTTATCTAAACCCTGGTCAATGTTCCATTTAGCCTGTTCATATGCATCAACTGTAGATTTGGGAACCTCAACAGTATAGGCGTCTCCATAAAGTTTACAACAGACTTTCTCAACCAGTGCTGATTGTTCAGTTGTGATTGGTTTGTAGAAGGCAATTTGAAGAATGGTGTGGGGTCCGCCTCCGACAGCAAAGTGATACATGTTGCTTGTGGATGCTGCGTAGTAGTTACCGAGTTGTTTTAGCTCACCAACTAAACTGCTATAACTATCACCGTTATATATGCAGAACTTGTAGACATGTATGGTGACGGTTTCTTTTTGGGGTATGGCTGTGGGTTGGGGGGTTGTTTGGATTGGAGGATTAGTTTGGCTGGGCTGGTTTGGTGGCATCTGAACTACCGAATCCACAACTGGAGCAGACCCGGAAGCAGTGGTGTCTTCGGTTAGAAACTGCGGCAAACCATACACACCGATATAGGCTCCGGCTACACTAACTGCAAAACAAACCAGCACTAACACAGCCGCAAACACGCTCAAATTCATATCAAGCACCACACAAACACAGCAGATTAACTCATTTATGGTTTATTCTGCACCACAAACCAGAACACCCAGCCAGCAGACTGTCCAATCACTGAACACCACACATATGTGACCCCTATTAAAGAAAAACTAATAAACAAGGGTCACACACATAACGTTAAGAAAAAACATGAAAGACACAAAAACAAACATCCCCTACACACTCGAACAAAGACAAAACACAAAAAACAACAAAACAAACTACTACCTAGTCAAAACAATAACAGTCAACGGCCAAAAAAGAAAACTCCGCAAATTCATAGGCCACAACAAACCCGACACAGCCAAACTCCGAGAACTATCCGAAAAACACGCCTACGAACTAGAAACCCGCGCCATAGAAAAAGAAGTCCAACAAAACCTCAAAACAACAACCACCATCTACCTAGACCAAGAAACAACAAAAACACTCGAAACCATACGATGCGTCTACAAAAAATACACCAAACTCCTAACAACAGACGAAATAAAAGCCTACGAACAAAACTTCGAAATAAAATACGTCCAAGGCACCACATCCATAGAAGGCAACACCCTGACCCTAAGCCAAACCCACGACCTGCTGATAAACCAAATACTACCCGACGGCAAAACACTGCGAGAAGTAAACGAAATCCAAAACTATAAAAAAGTAAAAGAATACCGCGACAAATACAACGGCAAAATAACCCCCGACTTCATAAAAGAACTCCACGCCCTAATAATGAACAACATAGACGACCAATCACCTGGAATATTTAGACGCATAGACTCCATAGTAATTTCAGGATGCGACATAGCCATAGCACCAGCAATACTCATCGAAGCCGATCTTAGAAAAATCATAAACGACTACTACACAGCAATCCAGAAAGGAAACCACCCCTTTGAAGAAGCCATAATGTTCCACTACAAATTTGAAATGATACACCCCTTCACCGATGGAAACGGCAGAGTAGGCCGAGAAATACTCAACCACATGCTAAACAAAAACGGATACCCCCGATTACTATTAGGCCCAGATCGAGCCAGATACATAAAACACCTCCGATTAGCCAACCAAGAAAAATATAGCGAAATGGTTACAGATTTCGCACAGCTACTCATAGAAGAAAGATACCAGACACTAATAGACAACCTGATACAAATAGTCATACCGCCAAAAACAAGCAACCAACTAAGATTAAGCGACTTCTCCATCTAACCCAAACCCAAACACCACAACTGCAGAACACAGAAACCCAGCCGCTCTTGGGAGTTCTGCAGACCAAACGGTTTTCACCAAACAATTTGATAATTATGAGCACCTCCTCTTCGGTTCCTGAGATATCTGTAGAATGCTACAACCAAACCAGCAGCAGCTGGCAAGACCACACCAACAACGTCGTGGGCTTTGACATACGCGAAACAGGCATACAACGCATAAGCACCGCAACCATCAACCTCGAAGGCAGACGCACCAGCCTCACAAGCATCCTGCAAAACCCCTATCGCTTAACCCGCATCCTATTCCGCCCACAAAGTTCAAGCTGGCTCACCCCGTTTTACGGCTACGTCAACGCCGATCATGTCAAAGAGATTCCAGGCACAACCGAACAAAGAGAAAAAATCAGCCTAGACTGCCTAAACACCGCCGCCAGATTAGACGATGACACCATAACATTTGACTACTGGCAGCTCCAATCAGCACAAACCCCCTACACCACAAACGACTGGACCTACCGCCGGATGCTCCAAAACATCCTCGAATATCCTGATTCAAGAGCCGCAGGAGCCAACAACTACCCCATAGAGTTTAACATCGATGCCCCCAACAACCCAAACGGACTAGACCACGTTATTGACAGCGGCTGCAACTACCAAACGCATACCATATTTGATGTAATACGAACTGTGTGCGACCGCATCGGCTATGACGGCTACTACTACACAGCCAGCCAAACCCAACGGCCCCAAATCATATTAAGACCCTTCCAAAAAACATCCAGCGCCACCTTTGGACCCAACTACTTACGCGAACCCGAATACTACAGCGGAGCACTAAGCGATGTCCGAAACGTCATCTACGTATGGGGCGGAATCGATACTGGGTATCCCCCGGATGGCGACCGATGGACCGAGTACGGCTACACCAAATACCAACCCCGCATCTGGACCGCCACCGTAACCAGCACCTACACCGCCACAATCGCAGATCAAGGCAACTTTATATTCTTTGACAAACCCAACTACAAAAAAGGTTCACAGTGCATCCAAGCCCGCCGCGACGGCAGCGGACTCACCTCCTACACCCTAACCGCCAACCTCTACCTAACCCGCATCCCCGAAATAGGCACCACTGGATTAAACGCCACTGTACGAAGCACCAGCCTAAACTTCCTATTCAAAATGATAGACGTACTCATAAGCATAAACGGCACCGAAGTACCCTACACACAAAAAACCCGCCACAAAGTCATGTTCTACCTCCTTGACAACAATAACAATACCCTGCGCTACACAGTGCGCACAAACGACGATTTTGGCGCCATCAACACAAACGTGCTGACCGAAACCGACTACTTCTTCAACCTCCCCATAGGACCCAGTGCTGAGATCAAACCAAACAACAGCGGAAGCAGCAACTGCTGGGAACTCATCCAAGGAGAAAGCTTTAACTGGGAACACCTGGTGCGTTTTACCATAGCTGTTGAGGCCGTCCCCCGCACCATCAACAGCCGCACCTATTTCTTCATCGACTCATTGCAGTTTAGCGGAGGCGTCAAAATCGACCCCTTCACCATGAACCAACTAAACATCTCCCCAGTAGTTAAAGATCAAACCAGCATGAACAGCCACGGCCTTCATGTGATGCATCTGCGTGATAATGAGATCAACAGTTTTGAACATGCCCGAGTCGAAGCAAACCGCGTCCTAGCCAACCTAAAAGACCCAATCCCCACCATGACCTTCACCGTCGTACCCACCCAATTGTTGTGGCCCGGAGCAGTAGTACAAGTCAGCGGGGCGTATCATCGTATAAAAGAGATACATTATAACTGGCTAAACACCGATAAAAAATTGACTGCGACCTATACCTGTGTAGGACAAACCTCGCCTTTGCCGCCGATCTGGACCGAGGAAGCAACCCAGAAATACCTCATAAAATAACTCAGTTTATCAGGTTATCTGAGAGGGTAACCTGCCTTTCGTATGTCACTTCAAAAATAGGTTTTTCAGCTTTAACAGCAAAGATTTTTCAGCCTCGATAAACTCCATGTTTTTTAACCAGTAAAGATCCGCTTGTAACTCTTCACTATAAACACCCCGGACTGCTTTTTTAAAGCGGTAACTAAACCCCTCCATCTGATGCTGGGCCATATCTAACTGTGATAAGAATACTAATTGCTGAATCTTGACAAAAGTAAGTCTCTTGGAGTGTTTGTTAGCGGCATCAGCTATCAAATACAAAAGCAGAAAACGATTAACTATCTCTCTTTTTGTCTCAACAGACACAGCCATCAACATTATCGGTTAAAACACAACAGAATTATGTGGAGTGATTTTTGGGTGATGCTGTTCCTACTCCCCGCCAGAAAAGAGTATTGTATCTGGTGTATGAATGAATTGATTAGTTGGTTGTTCCAGCGGCATCACAGGCACTCGTCACCCAGCTTGGTTAGGGACTGTAGTGATTTAAGCCTTCCTAAAAAGAAGCAAAACGGGTGATACTGTTCCTACTCAACCTCTGCGCTTGCTAATGTATCCATTAATAAGGAGATGCCGAGGTATCACAGGCACTCTTCACCCAGCCAACATACACTACAACCGATTAAAACATAGCGCATCTCCTCTAAAACAATAGCGGGGGATGTCTAATTATTGAACAAACTGTTCGCACACTTAGCATTAAATCAAACAATCCCTCTATGTAGTTTGCAGAAGGGACATGGAAGCATGACACACTGATGAACACCCGCATCGTGTTATGCTTCCATCGGACAGCTGGAACGGCACCTCCAGATCCTACCCCTCATCATCACCTTCCCACACGCTTATCCAGCTGTCCCACCCTAACCCATAGGTCAACCTAATTTATACCGGTATTAATATGATGATACCTGAAATCTATTACAGCACCCTAGCCGCTCTTGTAGGCCCCAAAGACGCAAAAACCTTATCTGACAAAGACAAAACCCTAAAACTCTACCACACCGGCCAAATCAACATTCCTCTGCCCTCTCCCCGAGTAGCAGTGGTAGGCTCAAGAAACTCCAGCCTCCAAGGAGACCAAGCAGCCACACAAATCGCCAAATATTTAGCATCCAAGGGTATTTTGGTTTGCAGCGGCTTAGCCAAAGGCATCGACAGCGCCGCCCATCTAGGCGCAATAAAAGCCCACGGAGGCGTTACAGAAGCTCACGGCACAACCCTAGCTGTCCTTGGAACCCCCATAGACCAACCCAACCCACAAAAACGATGGCTAAAAGAACTAATCGGGCAAAGACACATGCTCGTTTCCCAATTCCCATCGGGCAGTCCGGTTTATCCAAATAACTTTTTGCAGCGCAACCAAACCCTAGCCCAGCTAACCCACGCCTCAATCATAATCGAAGCCCAACAACGCAGCGGCTCTCTCAACCACGCACGCCACGCCCTCAAGCTGGGTCATCCCCTCTACATCTATAGACCCCTAAACCAAAACCAACCCTGGACAAAACCCCTCATAACCGCAGGGGCTGTGTTCTTTACAGATCCCAAAGACATCACAGAGAAACTGCCCCCACAGCACAAGGGTGGAATCAACAGCTTAGATGAAACTGAACTGTTTAACTGGCAGATTAGCCGCCAGCGGACGTGACACTATTACCATTGACCCGCTGCATATACTGCATATAGATGTCTTGCTGGCTGTTCACATTCACATTCACACTAGGCGCACTGCCCCCGCCATTATTATTTAGCATGTTATTGACTGCATACACCCCCGCCCCAGCCGCTACCACGCCGCCTGCCAGCATAGCCCACCCCACCGGACCCTTCAACGCATTAAGAAGCGTCTGGGCAATGGCCAGCGACTTAAGTGTTGTAATCAACGCATTAATTTTAGGCAAAACATAGAGTATCTGCGCGCCAAACCCCACCAGCTGAACCCCAGCAGAAATAGTCATCAACGTAGACATCGTCTGAGCAGACTGATAACTCCGCTGAGCACGCTCCAACTGATTAAGCGCCGTTAGCGCCTGCTTACTGCCAGCCCCATATTGTAGAACAGCCTCCGTATACCTTTCTTGACTCTGCGTTAAGCTGTCTTGGCTGTTCTCAAGAGCCATTTGGCGCATATAGAACGTACCAAACAACGAGACGCCCATCATAGCCCCCATCTGCAAAGACCGAAAACCCCGATAACTCGCCGCACTAAACGTATTCATACTCGCCGTTGCACCATCGGTGGCCATGCGCACATTGTTCATACTCTGCGATCCGGCTTGGCCCACCGACACTAAACCCTGCTTAGCGCTGTTAGCCGCAGGCGCGGAGAGATTAGTGCCGGTAAAGATTATGCTATACGTCATCTGACTCATAACGACTTACTCCTTCTGTTGTTGTTTTTGGCAAATATCGAGCCACGCCAAATACACCTGATACTCCCCCAGCTGACGCGCACTCCAATCAGCCAACCGCACCATGCCCAGCTGGGCTAGACTAATCCAGAGTGCTATGTTAGTTTTCTTTTGGGTCACAAAAGCACTCCAAAAGCATCCGGCCCTCGTCTTGGGTGAGCATGTTTAGCGGTATGGCCACAAGACTTAGCACCTCAAAGAGTTTACTGGGCAAATCCTTAGGCAAAGGCGCATCGTCTTTGAGCACACAACGATACAGTATGGCCTCTCGCAGCTCAGATTCAGTAAAAGGCTCAGCAAGGTTTCCCTGCGCCTCAGCAGAAAACCGCCTATTTCTGGTCAAAGTTTCAGCAGTTTCAAGATACTCCTGCGCAGTCAAAACATAAACCGTATAGACCCCGCCATACTCAGAGCCGATCTGATCAAGCAGACTCTTAGGCGGCACAAAGGTTTTGTAGGGTTTCATTAGCTGATCACCACCGAATTGGCCGCACCCGCTATGCGCTCATAGACCGCATTTAGATTATCCACACTCACACTGTTACTGGACAGATCCATATTAGCAAAAGTGAAAGTGGTGGTTGCGGGACTGGCTTGATTGTTGCGCAGGCCGATAACGACATTGCGGGTTTTGGTTGTGCTGTCGGTACCGTACTGCAGCTGAGCCTTTTTGAGAATCTGCACATCTAAACTATACTCGGCATGACGCGCGTATTGCTCAGACATCGATACACTGTTACCCGCGGATAACTGGGTGACATTGTTTTTGATACCAAACTTGAGCGAAGTCCAATTTGATGCCAGTGAGTTGCCGCCTACACTAAACGTGGTTACCGACTCCTTAGTCATAGGCAAAACAGCATCGGCGGGAACTGTTAGATCACGGCTCTCACTGCCCAGACTGGAGACTACAATATCCGCCACCAAGTAACCTTCTTGATCAAGCGACAAATCACAGCTGTCAACCAAACAATTCGTCCACCCCTGCTTAGTTATGCCATCCGACACATACAAATTAAAAGTCGAGAGCGCCGCTTCGTTACTCTTAAAACAGTGAGCCGTAATAAAGGGTGAGAGCGTCTGCAGCTTTAGGCGGAAACCTATGGTCCAATAGATTCCAGTTGTGTGCAGATCAGCGCGCCGGCTGCCTGTATGGGGATCAAAATGATTCGACGCATGCTTCTCAGGACCCGTACAGCTAACGATGCGGCCCCCCAAAGACTGCGCACTGGAACCCGTGTATAAACCTAAACTCCAATCCATACCAGTGGGCATAACAATTGTTCCTCACAACAATCGGTTACAATTATTACTTCCGATACGCCGCCGAAGCAGCCAAGGTTCGCTGGATTATGTTGGGGGCTTGGTTTATGGCTTCTGCACCGGCCTTAGTCATCAAAGCAGTCCCCTGCGTCGCACGAGCATAGCGCGAGAAGACGGCGATGTGCTCAGGAAAGGTAAACCAGCGCAGCACCTTGCGTGTTGTGGGACGCACCGGCCCGCGGCCCCGATCAAGCCATTTTAGAATCTGACCCCGGCTGCGGGTGCCAGCCGCCACAGATATAGAATCAGGCGCAGAAAACACCACCCACGTATTGAGACTATCCCGAGTCAAACCACTGCGGCTATGAGCGGCCATACTGCCCCGCAAAGACTCCAAAGCCGAATAGGCAATACGCTGCATAGCGGTCTCCAAATCTATCGGCGACAAAACAGTGTTTAGCTGACTGATCAACTGCACCGTATCAGGCGTCTGGATAACTATATCCAAGGTATGACCGCCTTCACAGTGAGGTTGAACTCGTTTAACTGAGGCAGCAAATTAAGCATCAAAGCCACATTCGCAGTGGACTCCACATAAGCATACACCCAGCCCACAGGACAGAGCTTAGGCGCAACCCCAAACATCTTCTTAAGATGATCCACCATCAACCCATGCAAAAGACGACTGTCGCAGTCTTGGGGAATCTTGCTCCAGCTGCTCCAAAGAGACACCTTAACGATGAAAGTAAAATCATACAACGCATCCTCCTCAGCCTGCTTACGGCGAGCACCCGCCTGCTGAACGCACACGGTAGGTGCATAGGCGCAGTTATCACTAGGATAGTCTTTATCGGCGAATTTGACATCGCAGGCACTAACGCCCTCAGCCTCAAGACTCCAGCTGTCCTGAATATATTTGAGCAAAACCCGCTCGGGGGATAAATAGACTTTATCCGACACTATCCCATCGGCCTCCCTTAGCAGCTATAACTTTCTGCTTCACAAACCGACTCCACGTTTTTATGTTGCCCTCTCCGCTGGGCAAAAACGACCCATCCGACCGAAACAGCGAAGTCTGCTGCTGAGCAACTACCACTGCAGCTAAACGCATACTGCACAACTTTTTAATCTCAGCATTCATAGTTCGTCGCTCTAATTTATCATCTAAATCACGATCAGCATCAGCTATAATAGCCGCTAACTGCTCATCAGAGAGATCAGTATTGATCAGTTTACGCACATCCTTGGGCAGACAATACGGATACGACAAACCATGCAGCTCCACATAAATAACTAGGGAAAATTACGCGCCATCTTTAGGCGCCAAATCCACCGTAAAATTAAACAGTTTTTTGGTGATCAGCGCCGGAATGGACAGATCATACTCCGCAGTCAAATAAATACACCACACACCTTTTTTGGCATCAGAGGGGAGGTTCCAGTGCAGGCGGTATTTGCCCACTGAGACATAGCTAAAATCCTGAGTTGACAGCGTGCCTTGCAGAGTGCCTCCGCTATCAGTTATGGTTCCAGATAGGCGGGTGGGGTCGTAGAGTTCGCCTTTTTCATCTTTTATGCTGTAGAGACGGGTCAAGCTGCTGCCCGGATAGAGATGGGGTTTGTTACAAGTCACGGGGGATCTCCTCTTCAACTATATCGGGATGAACAAACGTTTCCTCAACTATGTCAGATTGAACCCGCTGCTCAGACACAAAGAGCCACTCACGCAGCCGCCCAAACCAACGCATAAACACTGATTCTAACCCCAAAGATGCTGTGAAACCGCGCACATAAACAAAGAAACGCCTAAACCCCGCCTCCAAACTAACCGATGCAGCAAAACCCCGCAGCACCCTAAACACACGCACAAACCAAGCCGAGAGCCCCAAACCTGCACCCAGATGCCTAACAGCACTAAAGCTCCGCACAAACCCACCCCCCACCGAACTCTTGACACTCCAGCCGCGCACTCCTAAAACCCGCCGCCGCAGCACTGCACCAACACTTAGATTGGTGAGGATCTGGCGCGCTAAGGTGATCTGACGAGACAACCCCGCCTGCACCGATACACCAGCAGAGAACACCGCCTCACGTATAGCCGCAGGACGCAGAGCCTCAAACAACGAAGATAAACGCGCCGATGCAGAGAACCCCCGAACCAAAACAACAAAGCGCCTAAATCCTGCCAAGAGACCCAGCCCCGACAGAAACCGCCGCGACACCACCACTGAGCGCCTAACAGTAGACTGCACCGACAACCCCGCATTAAACGCCGCCGCACGCAAAGCCGGAATCCGCAGCAACTCAAAAGAAGCCGACAAAGACAACTCCGCAGTAAACCCATAGAGCATCTCAGATAGCTGCTTAAGCGCCGCAGAAACATCAAGCTTTGCGGAGAACCCCCGCAAAACCCTAAACTGCCGCGACAAAGCGGCCTGCAGTGAGACTTTAGTGCTCCAGCCCCGCAAAGCCGACGAGAAACGCGATAGATCTGCCTCTGCTTTTAGAGCCGCTGGAAACTGGCGAAGAACCCTAAACTGCCGCGACAAACCCGACCACAGAGTGGTTTTAGCAGTCCAGATGCGAAACTGAGTCAAGATCCGGCGCAGCCCAGCCGACACATTAAGCCCCGCACCCAAACTACGCAATGCCCCAAAAAAGCGGTTAACCCAAGCAGATAGAACCATATAAACCGCGGCCTGCCGAAACACAGTTAACTGACGCACAAACCCAGAAAGAACCGTACTATGGAGGGAGGGGCAACCCAAAACCCGAAACAACAACCTCAAATTAAAATCAGAAGAATACCGCCACCCATTACTCTGCCAGATAAAAACCTCATAACCATCTGCAGTTATTGAACTAATAGTGGTATACATCTGCAAACGAGGATCAACCGAACCATTATCACTCAAACTACCGCTAAGGGCCGCTAGGGCAACAAAATAATGTGTATCCGCCACAGTTTTTATGGGTTTGACAAAAACAAACCGCACCCAACCCGGCTCAACAGACATACTATTAAAACTCAAAGGTTCAGATTCAGCCAACAACCCCTCGGGAAAAGCAAACCCAACTTGATATATTTGCACCCTAAAAACCACCTCCCCAACAGAGATACCGTGACGGGCTATGTAAAACTCAGCAGCCTCAAGGTAGTTACCATTACCGATAAACCCCTGCGCATAAATAGAGGTCTGATTGAGCGAAGGGTCCGATGTAGCAATATAGCGCGCAGAACCTTGCGGTCCTGAGGATATGGAGCTAATCAAATCATGCTGCACAGACGATGGAGGAGTATCTATGATTTTTTCAACAGTTAGTTTAAGAGCGGCGGGTAAGCTGCGTATGCGACTGATTTGGCGAGTAAAGGTTGTCTGCATTGAGAGCCCCGCAGAAAAACCCGCCTCATACAGCTGGAGATCAAAAAACTGCTGAAGCTGAAACAGCATGTTTCTGGTTGAGACAGGCGGCGTTCCGGCATTAGATGAATTGCTCAGAGTGTTCCAAGTGGAGCCGTTCCAGCGCATGCTTCGCCCATCATAATCAATATTATTGACGCCATTTTGGTTTTTCCCTATATACAAGGCATAGGTGTTAAGTCCAGAAGTAAACCCTATACTGTCTGTTTCAAGAATTAAAACATATGTTTGGGATGCATCTAATGAAAGTGCAGCGGGAAAATCAAAATAAGCCCAAGTCAGGCTAGATCCTGCTGTGGGGATTGCTGTGTTGGGTGTTCTGCTTGTGGAGGTAGCAAGTGCTGAGCCTACAGGCAGACGGGTGTTTGGATCAGCTAAATATAGGGTACAATAAAAGTTCCCGCTGAGACTTCCGCTTCGGCCAAGCAGTATAAGAGCACGTTTTATGGTTTGGCCGTTTCCCTGAAAGGACACCCCGAACCGAGTGAGGTAGAAACTGCTTTCAATCGGGCCTATAGACTCATATGGATAGTTGCCGCCTATGAGGGAGTTTTCTATGGTGGTCTGGTAGAAACTCATTTTAGCACCACTGTTATGTCTCTGCTAAAGATGTCAAGAGAACGATTGTTAGTACCTCCACTTCATCAACTTTATGTTAAAAGGATGGAGCGGTTAGGCTGCTCCGATGGTGCCATTTACTGTGACTTTTATTTGATCACCGTTTGCCAGAACTGCTGAGGCATTAAATTTGGCGGCATAGAGCATCGTACCCGCATTGGCGGCGTTAAAGAGTGCTCCAGTATAGACCGTTACAGTAGACGAACCCGTATTAGTAAAGGTGTACTCGAGTTTCCACTCACCCGTGGCGGTGTCATTGGTATAGGTGCCTGAGACCCGCTCAAACCCATTTGCGTTAACTTCACCATTTAGAGTCGTTTCACTTGCCACAGGAGTGTAGTCGGTACTGCCAACCGTTAAGCGGTCAAACCCCGCTATGCCCCCATGCGCGGCCTGATGTAGAATTTGGCGTGCAATGTTGCGTCCTGCATCGGTAGTTACGTTATGAGTCGGTTCAGCCTTAGCAATAACCTCTCCGTTTCGGATGACCTCAAAACTCCACAAAGTAGCAATATCGGTGTCCTCCTGCCAGCCAAACCTAAATAATTTTTTAAAGAATTTCTTAATCTTCTCAAACATAAGAGTCACTGCCATAGTCGGTAAAAACCAATTGAACAAAAACAAAAAAGAAAGAAAAGAAAGAAAAAGAAAAGAAGAGAAGAGAGAGGTTATGGGCCGAGTTTTTGGTTTCTGTCCATTTAGATGCTGCTGAGTTTACACAGCGCTTCTGGGTAGATGATTCGGGGCACCAAAGTTTGGAATATGACACCAAACAGATCGTGGCCGTAGTCTAAGCCGAGGATCTCGGTTTGGAGATTCACATCTATGCCCACTGCAACATCAAAGAACCCGCGCGATCCAGCCGCAAGCATCAAAGCACTGCCCTCCTCAATACCGGGCGAGACCAAAATCTGACCCTTAATCGCATCGCTTATCCAGCTAAGATAATTATTGGCGTTGTTGTTAGGCATCAGATTAATCGCCTGAACATACTGCGCGGGGTTGAGTACCAAGTTGTAGGGCGGCGCAATATTTTCCATTAGCAGCTTACCCATGGCCCCGATAACTGATTTTGAGATGTTCTCAGGGAGGCTCCAATCACTAACCGTACTATAATCCAAGCCGGCTCCGCTGTATAACCCGTCGATATCGGTCTTTTTGCCATCCGCACTGTTGCCGTAGAATATGAATTTGTCCTCTTGGAGTGCGACTTGATACGCTGCGGATTGTGCTGTGTTGACATCTAGGGGGGTTCCTTGGGTGCGGCTGGCCTCCAACATACGGTTATTTATGCGAAAACTCTTCTGAATCACAGGTATGGGCAGGGTTTCAACTTTAAAGTTGACGATGTCTTGAGATGCATCGACTTTCCAGGCGTAGGTGAGCTGGGCTGGGCTGACATCTTTCATACGCATATAGGAGATGGCTTCTTTGCCAAAGCCAAAGGGACCCGTGACCGGTACGATGCGCCGGGCGACTAAGTTTTGGCGCAGGGTCGTTTTTACGGCGGTGTCGAGCTGAGTGTACTGCTCAGTTGTCAGGGGGCCGTTGGTGCGGAATTCTTGGAGAGGTTTCAACATGTTCACCTCTTAGTTGAGTCGTATCGGGGTCAGCCCGGACGTGTATTTTTCAAGGGAAACCGCATAGATTATGTCGCCTTCCTCAGCGGGTTTAAGCGCGCCATCACCATTTGAGGTCAGCGCTATGCCGCCCTCAGTTACTGCGTTGGTGCAATTGGCCATAACTAGCACGCCTGAGCCGTTAAAAAGTACAGGTACCATAGCTCCGGGTTTGTAGGCCTCCTCACGCGATTTGGGACGGCACAAGCTGTGCGCTTGTTCGTAGCCTGCTATACCAAGGGCTACCTCGGTGGCGCCAGTGGCAGATCCGCCTTGTTTTATGGTTTTTTCGTCTATTAAGTAGACGAGGTCTCCGGGTTTAATCACACTATCATCAGCAGCAACATATTCTATGTCTATGGAGGTGCCGCGGATGACAATGACATGGTTGGGTCTTACTAATCCAGTCATAACAATCACTGCAATAGTCGGTAAAAACCCCGCTTCGCTAGCATGGCGAGAACGATCAGCCGCAGCACACAAACGATCCGGGTGATTTCAATAACAAATAGGGCCCTTTGAGAACGATTTGGGCCCCTTCAATAACAAATCAGGTCCTTTTGAGAACTATTAGAGCCATTTCACTAACAAACACGGCGATTGTGAAACTGAACGGTCAAACAACAGATAGGGTTTGCCGAAAACTATTTTTTGTGCTGGTTTGATTAATGCTTAACTTTGGCGGGAATAACTGATTGCATGTATATGTTGACGAAGCTGGTGATCTAGGGTTTGGTGCGAATTCAACAAAATTTTTCATAGTCGCCTATGTCAAATGTGAGTCACCACTAACAACGGAAATAAAAATGAAAAGAGCCCTAAAGGAGTTACATCAAAACAAAAAATACCACTACAGCCAAAATGAATTAAAATTTGCATGTATGAATAAAAAATGCCGTGAATATGTTTTACAAAAAATTAACAATTGTGATTTAAGCATTAATGTGGTGGTTGTGGAAAAAGCAAAAATTTATCCTGAACTAAGAAACAATGCACCCCGACTTTACAATTACTTTGTAGTTCACTACATCATGCTCTCCTTACTACCTCAACTAGCAACAAACAGACAGCTAAATATGATTCTAGATAAAAGCATGTCAAGCTGGAAAATAAAAGATTTCAACACCTACGCTAAAGATAAAGTCCGCTTCTTTATCAAAGAAAAAAATACAAAACAAACACTAGATAACTTTTTCAAGTATAAAAATGCAAAATCAACAGCAGATAACCTATCGCTGGCACACGTTAATTCTCAACTTGAACCCTGCCTCCAAGTCGCCGATGCAATAGCTGGTGCTTACTTCCAAAAATACGAAAACAACAACAGAACTTATGTAGATATTATAGCAGATAAAGTATCTGGCTTCAGATATCTTTGGAAATAAAAATATGCGACCCCTATTCTATTCCTCCCAGCCCACATAATGTGAGCATCATCGTTTCGAATAGGACTTACTCGCAACAGACCAATACACAAAGTAATATTAAAAACTTATGTGTGAACCCCGATTTAGAGACAAAAAGATGAGAGTTAGGTTTCGCCCTGCTTTTTCCC
>Ga0123354_10009359_pt1 | contig 14991 bp, 11 predicted proteins | sample TergutLab28metaG_2_FD_97872 | JGI IMG/M metagenome (GOLD analysis project Ga0123354, IMG submission 97872) | Labiotermes labralis P4 segment gut microbial communities from Petit-Saut dam, French Guiana - Lab288 P4 | ecosystem: Host-associated > Arthropoda: Insects > Digestive system > Gut ...
ATTGGAACTAACCAACTAGCTTTATAGGACCCTGAAGGTGGTATATGACTTCATGTTCTGTGGAGTTTTACTGTGACTCCACTGTATATTTTCATGATATGGCATAATTTAAACTTCTCTCTACATAATAGGCCTATACAAGGTGAAAAGTAATTACACACACACACACTTGACATAGTGTGGCAAGCCATAATTGTTACACAACATGTCCTGGTGTATGTACCGTATATTCTCAAATCTAATCCGCACTAGATTTTGCCGATTTCTTAAACGCAAAAAAAGTTAGTTCACAGTTCTAATCCGCACGTATGGGAGGACGATGGTGAAGATAAAGATGATAGTGACTGGGTGATGGATAACGATTCAGTTATGAGTAATGATGGCGAGTCTGATGAATAATAAATTATAAATATTAAATAATATATTATATAATATTAGAAATAATAAATAAAATAATAAGTTATTGTATCCTATTGTTCTTATGGCACGTACAGCGGCTCTTATCATTTTTCCAAAATCCAGCTCACGACCGCGAATCTAATCCACACGCGATCCTAATCTGCATCTGATTTTTTAGCCCCCTGAAACTGTAAAAAGTGTGTGGATTAGATTGGAGAATATACAGTGTTTACCAAGAGGAGTGTTACTGTCAGATTGCACAAGATATGAAACCATCAAACACAGAGCAGCCTTTAGTTACATGCACATTACATATAGAGAACAATCAACTGGAAACAGATGCGTTCTTTGAGAAGTGGTATGGGTTTAACTTTTTGTCAAGAAGTAGGTCAGTGGCCCTCATCTGGGATAGTCCCAATTCTCATGTGATATCATGTGAGCACCATGACTGATGTTTTGCAGCTGCAGTTATGGCTTCTTCATTGGTTGACATCTTTGCGGTCTCTGTGCACCTAGATTGACAAGTGCCATAGGTGTTACATTTCATATCTTAGAGGGACTCTACTGCAGTCATTGACACACATTAGTGTTAGGAGTGTGACTTCTGTGCATCAGTACCAGCATGGCTATTAGAGGCATGGAGCATTATTACAATTCAAACAAATGAATGTACATTATTGCATTACAATCACAATAATATTACAACACACAAGCTCATATGTTTTGGGCCTCATTGTCCCATCACATAGGAGCTTGTGTGTTGTTGTAATATTGTTGTGATTGTAATAAAATTACGCGCATTCGTGGTTTCATGTAATAATCGAATTATAATGCACAGAATGGAGAATGTGAAGCATGGAAGGAGTCTGTCATGTGTGTGTTCTGTTATCATTCAGTCACAGCTGAGCTATGCACTGCACCGTGTGTCTTGAGTACACCTTGCAGTGCACTTTACTGTCATGACATAACCTTGTTGAGAAGTGTGTTGCCCTATTTTATTGTGACATGTATGTCAAAAAGTAAATGTCTGACTCCATATGTTGTATAACATTATTATCATATTTCTTTGGAAAGCTTGCATGTGAATTTCTTTCCTTTGTGTTATGTTGGATTAATGGATTAAAAGCTATCACTTATTTCGGGAATAGTTTGCTTAGAAATTAAAAATAATTGATTGTTGGCACATAAGGTCAGTTGTCAAAGGTTTCTTTTTTCTAACTATGATTTTTATCACTCTTGATTTTTTCGAGTGTATACCACAGTGGTTCTCATTAACCCAGTGTTCACCATATCAAAAATAGAAGAAATGCCATGACTTCAGATTGTGAGACCAGGTAGTGAATGTATGTACAAATCTAATATTTCATATTGCTTGTTTTTCAGGTTAAAGTGGTGAAGTTCAGCTACATGTGGACCATCAACAACTTCAGCTTTTGTCGTGAGGAAATGGGTGAAGTTCTCAAGTCATCCACATTCTCTGCTGGGGCCAATGATAAGCTTAAATGGTAAGAGTATGAATGGTGACTATTGGCTTTAGAAAAATATCTGGGAAACTGAAAATTATGCTGTTGAACTCATTCATAAAAATATATAGAGTTGAATATTTGTCTCCTCTGAAATGTTAGTACTTGTCTACCAGACTACACAGTGTCATCCCAGAAGACAGTAGGACAGTCACCACCACCACCACAGATACCTCATACACCATAAACATAGTCACCCCAGTTGCCAGACACTGTGCCTGTGGTAGCATACAAACATGGGGACCAGAGTTGTAAACTCAGAGCTGGATGGAGGTAGATTTGATAGTAGCCTGGATAGGCCTAGAACCAGTGTGGATATGTTTTCAGAGGAAAAAATCTCTTATTGCTGCGTGGAATACATGTTCATACATTAACTGTCCAAGAAATTGTGTGTTTTGTCTTAAGATCATTACTAATTGAAATTTATATAATTTGTAAAATGTAGAAATTTTCAGGGCAGTACAGTAGAATTCAAGTGATAATAATGATTCATGATTTGTATAAAAAAAATCTTTCTTGTGAAGGTGACAAGTATTTTGTTGGAGAATTTTAACAACCATAGAAACCCTGTTAAATTTTTCCTTATCTTTGAATGGAAAGAAAAAAGGAAAACAAACTTTATATGCGTCAAGATCTTGGCAAAAAGTTCAGAATGTCCATTAAAAGCAATCAAAACCTGGGTTATAGCTACAATCCGGAATCAGAATCACAGTTGTCACTATCTAGATCCCTACAGTTATTGTGTCCAAAGAAGGCTAGAAGAGCTCATATAAATGTCAAAAGCATATTTCTTATTTTTCTAACTGCATTGAAACTGGGCATGGCAGATTTGTCCATCATTGTCAGACTGTCAGTCAGCAATGTTTTACAGACGTGCTGTGGTGTCTGTAATGAAAGGCTGTCTGAGAAACATTGAAGTGAAGATTGGTGGAAATCATTTCCTTTATGGACTTTGTCGATCATCCCATATTTGTAATAAAACATTGTGTTTTAGGGACAGTACTAGTCCCCCATCTTCAAAGATTCAGACCTACTTCTTTGGGCCCAATGCTCTGAACCTATGGGCCAGAAATTGAGAGAAGCTTCACCTTCTTAGCCTGAGGATGGGAACTGATCCTTTGTCTGAAACAGAGATTTTAAAATTTAGCACAGTACATGAAATGACTCCCAATGTGATACACTGATATCAGAACCCTGTAGAATTGGGAGGTTAGCTTTGTGCATTCTCCCATATTACCCTTTCTGTGAGACAGCTCGTGGCCAAGAATGAAATGCTCGCTCAGAGGAAAGGGATATAGCAGAATTCACAGCAGATATTTAGTTTCAGGTTATCAGACAATAACTACAGTGACCTGAGTTTTTTTTATTAACTGCTGTCAGAGAATGTCCTTGTAAGTTATTTTCATTTTGTCATGAGAAGACATATCTTTTTCAATTATCATAGACCCAGTCATGGGTTTTCCTTCAGAACCCATTGCTGTGGACCACTTACACAGCACCTTGTTCAATTCCACTAATTTAGCCTATTTCAGTGTCTGGTCTCAAGAACTTCCCTATAACTCAAGATAAAGTGACAGAATCAGTATGTACACTAAAAGTTACAGACACTGACCTTCAGGTCTTGGGACCTACAATCCTGAAGTGCCGAATTTATCAGCAGTACAGGATTAAAGGAATTCCACTGTACATTCTCACCACTTCTGGTAACCACCTTATAGAGGCCCTATATTTTATTTATCTTATCTGGCATACCATGCATTAACGTTTAAAGTTTTATTCATAAATGCATTTTCATAGAACATCAGTACTGTTAATTTTGGGAAGAAATATGTCTATGCATATGAAATGGAGCTTCATCTGAGAAATATATGGCACGAGTCAACTCCACATTCATGAATTGAATGCAGAAACCAGTTTTAAAGACATATTTCTGGCATTTTTGGTCATGTGATCGCAAAGCGTGAACTACGGTCTTTTACGGCTGAAGATTAGGGTGTGTCTTCACTTCACTTGCTGATGATCTGGGAATGCCAGTCTTGTGTGGAATGTGTCATTGCCTTTTGTGGTGAATGTTCTAGACTTTTCCCAATTTTCTGTACTTTCTCCTTGGTAAGCACATATTTCGTAACAGCTTTCTTGTCCAACCATGACCCAGAAAATTTTTCAGTGAAATTTTTTCTGGCGTTATATAACAGAACTATTATTCAAACAAAGTCTTCAACAGTATGTTCGTCTCTATGCACTCATATCATAACCACCATACCTAGTATTTCATCTTTGTTTCTTCACAAACAGCCAAAACTGAGCATACACCCATGTGTGTATGAATGTTTTTGGTGTTTAGGGTCGACCATATGTAATCTGGTGTAGGCTTGTATTCAGAAAGTTATAGAAGCCTTATAATCTCCAAGAAGATGCACAATACAAGTTGGGTCAGAACAGCTTATCTTTATTTGGGGAATCTGTTTGGCATGTAACTACTTTTTCCATCAGTCCCAGACAGTGTATTTACCACCACTCAAATAGTTGGGATTCAGTTTAACCTACCAACATACATGGCTTTCACTGATTTTGATAAGGACTCTGATTAGAGTCATACGAAAATGCTGTTTGGTCTGTAGGATCAACATTGTCTTCTTAAAGTTCAGTAAATGTGTTAAGAGAAATTTATTAGAACAGATATAATTATATGCCTGGGTACATGATATTTTATCAGAATAAAGTTTTAAGAATATGGAAATTGAAGTCAGCACAGAGATTAAGTTAGGTGGAAAACAGTTCATAATCTTTTGTGCTATTTACTACCATTCAACAATAGAAGAAGATTTGTGGAAGTTATTTTTGTCCCACATAATCTTATTGAACCCTTTAATATAAAAATGCTGATAGAAAAAACCATGGCACTTAATGAGAAATATCATGTTCCATGCAAAATCGAATTATGCAACAGATTTCTTATTTTAACTGCTTGATGGAAATATTAAAATACTCAGTCTGAAGCAACATTGAAGGAAAAGGAGACACATTTAAAATGTTATAAAGTGATAGTAGTTTCCACACTTACACTTGTGAAACATGGGTTAAGAAGCCTAGGAATGTCAACAAAATTCAACTGCCAAAAATTAAATTATTGAGATGTATTAAAGTTTCTATCAGATTCAACAGATGACAACATTTTTTGACGTTTTGTTGACCGTGCATCTCAGTATTTAACCAACTTGATGCACAAAATTTATTGTGAAACAAATTTTGTGCATCAAGTTGGTTAAATACTGAGATAAATGAAAACATGTTTGTGTGAAAGAACCTAAATATTCATTCACCACATAGAAGAAACATATAATTATAGTGAAGAATGGTCCATTTGAACAGACTTTGTGTGGCAACAAACACCCAAAATTCATAACTTTCATACAAACCAGGACATAAATATATATGGAGACTATGATAGAGTCTAATCCATGTGTGGCAGAGGAAGAGTTTATCCATATCTTAGATACAGAGGCTGTGTAACTACTAGAAATGTAGTTTGCCTAAATATTAGAAGCCTCACAGCCATGATAGTAATATTTAAAAATTAATTTCCTTTCTCTGTGAAAACTAAATGTTGCCATTACAAACACTTACTGGTTAATGCTGTGTAAGGAAATGATCTTTTCTTAAATTCACATTAGATATGTAAATTGTACAGTGTTGAAAAAATGCACAGCTTTTCTATGAAGGGTTAATATGGCCATCCCAATTTTAAATTAGCCTTGACCAAAATGTAAGTATGTTAGGTTCAGTCTAATTTAAGGGCTGTGAAATGCTACTGGAACTCCTATTGCAATGCGCAGTTTCTGTCATGATAATTCAGCTAATCAGAGCCACACCCTTGTCATTATACACCCCACCTGTGTTCCATAGCATTCTAAAGACACCCGTTACTTTACACACACACTAACACACGTGGTACAGTACTCCACTACCTTCCATAGGGTACAGATGCATCTTATAATTTATACAAATTATTCTCCAGAGTACACATTCTGATATGTGTTAAAAACAGAGTACATCTATAAATAATCCAAGAATAACTTCTAGGTAAATACTTTACTACAACAGCTCTTGATATGACCTCTTCAGGAGTATCATTTATATCTCCATATTTAAAAAACAGGAGGATTAAATCTAAATTTTAATAACTGATTGTTGTTTTATACAGCTGTACAGATTATAATTGTAGTAATAATTCACATCCTTTAAATAGAGCTGTTTATGGTTTTGACAAGCATTACATCAGGCACCTACATGAAATTATGTAAAATCTTGTATTCAATGTAAAGAGTGATATCTCATTTTATTATTAATTTCTTGTAATTAGTTTTCTCAAAGTGACTTATGTTATGATACCTGATGATGGCCTTATTTACACTGAAATATGTTGTGACTTGTCAGTAAACAACTGACAATATTTATGTTGTGATGAATGACTTGTATGCTGTTTTGTAACACATTATAGGATGGGTGACAGTTCTGCAGTGTTCTGCTCAGGAAAGACTTCTTATTTACCTGAAGTGGTTTGTACTTCAGAGTGCACATGTGTGATGGTAGGTTTATGTTTTATATTTTCTTCCAGGTGTTTGCGGGTGAATCCAAAGGGTCTGGATGAAGAAAGCAAAGACTACCTCTCATTGTACCTGCTTCTAGTCTCCTGTAACAAGTCAGAAGTCAGGGCCAAGTTCAAATTTTCAATACTTAATGCCAAAAGAGAAGAAACCAAAGCAATGGGTAAGGGTATATAATAATATTCTACTACTTGTTAATTTTCTACTAGTTCTGACCTTTTCAGTCAGTATTGTTGTGCTGACCTTAACCTTATGTGACTCTCACATGGCATATGTAAATCTGGAGCAATACACTGTGTACCTGTAATTGTGTCCCCAACCATGACAGCTGTCGCGGGAGTGTTATTGCTTAGGAAGCCTTGTATAGCCTTGTATCCAACATTAATTTAAAGTCTGTTTTTCCGCTGCAGTTTATCTTGCCTTAGTTCATAGAAGAGTTTAGAAGTGCTCACCTCCAGCTTGTCAGCAGGCATCACACCTCGTGAAAGTATTTCTAGGCACACAGCAGAGCTCTTGTCAATAAATAGTAGCAATTTTTCTTTGACTGTTAACTTTCAGTTCATGCAAAGACTGTGGATTGTTTGTGTAAGATCTTTCACTGTCCTTCATAACAGTAGCTGTGCTAATTCAGATCTGGAGGTTTAAGATGCCATAATTTTTTAAGGAATGATGTCACAACTGTACACAGTGGTAGGAAGATATTCTCTCTTTGAAAATCACAGGCCCTGTGATTTTGCGCACCCTCATTACACACCCTACCCCAACTCTTGAGTCATACAGTTGAACATCATGAACTGCATGGGGATTTTCAGAACACCAATATCTGTTAGTGTGTCCATTATCATTCCTACTTAACATAAACCATGTCCCCGCCAATACAAACATGAGGTTTGAATCAAGAAATCCATTGGCTACCATTTCCTGAAATCACCTGCAGTGCCAGCTTCCTGCTTACCAGTCTTGAGGAAACAGCTGTACAGTTGCAGTTGTACGGGTTTAATTTTATGTGGGCATAGTTTTGAAAGCTTTATAGTTGTGTGAGATAAGGATTTTGGCACTTCACATTGAGCAGCCAACAGGTGCAAAAGACTTTCTGGGGCTTATTCATGGGTCATTGTCATATCCATTTTCTCTTCTTTTAAAAATGAATTTTCATATAGTCCTCTTTGTTCAGCACCAAACTTATCTTCCAGAATTTTTCCACTGTCTTGTATATTTTCTTTACATGGGACTGTTGACGTGAGATTTTTTTTTGGTAAAATATTTGGCACCATCTTTTTTTACACGGTGCATAAAATGCAGAAGCATTGCACATGAATATTGTTCAACAGATTACATTTTACAGGTGCAGTGAGAGCATCTGAGGTCCACATGTAATAATAGTATGTACTGTGGAGTAATAAAATGTAAAATGCTTGTTCCTGCTTCTCAGTTATGAGTTGCAAAAATACAGCCACGTTGTCTGCAAATAGGCCCACACATACTGAGCTGTATTTACCTATGCAAAGGGAAATGATTAGATGTGTTCTCTGTATAATTAAACACCTGGTTGGGATTGGTGAGGTAACATGGATCTTAATGTAATGGAATAATTGAAACCATCACTACAATATGCAGATCATTAGTGTCACTCATTTTACTTTCACTAAGTATAAAAAGAAATGTTCAAAAAATTATAATCGGAGTGTAGCAAATGATAGAAATTTATATAGACAGTAACAAACGCAGCCATTTACATGCACATTTATTTAAAAGCTTTGAAACAATCCATTATGTCCGAATTGAATCAGGCCCAGTAATATCTTAACAGAAAGGAGTATGAGGCAATGTTAGGTATTATGTACATGGATAAAATTGTAGGTAAATGCAAATTCAACTGTAAAGGGAATTCAGCCAGTAGGATGCATTTTCTAGCATGTAAATTGTTATGAAATGCATATTTGTAAGAAGTAATGCAAAATAATCATGAATGTAGTTTACATTAGGTTTTTATGCCGATGCAGGTAACAAGTTGCCCAAGAAGCAGCTAAGCTGGATAGGAGACTGTACCACAAACACCTCATGAGCCCGAAATTATTTACACCTAATCCCATGTAGGGGTGACACCAAAGGTAGAAAGTATTCACTTTGCATCTTGGCATATCATATTTCATGGTTTTATGCAGTTTCTCCAGGTAAATTCTGGGGCACCATTTTGAAATAAGCAGCACACGTTCCGTCCAAATCATTACCTGTCACTATGATCGTCATAATTCTGTCATCCAATTCAACAGTGTATAGGCTACAGTCACTGCAGTTCAAACTGTGTCGGTGAATAACCCAAGAAAAATAGTTGTGTGTAGCTTTGACTCTACTAGGCATAATTCATCCCTCAGTTTCTGTTATGTGAATCTTTTACTGGCATGTGCTACACAGACTGTCTAATTCCCACATGAGTTATGAGCTCTGTACCACAACTACCTTTAAAATTTTATAAATTTCTACAGACTATGTGCACACACACGCACACACACACACATATACGCACACACTTCTGTTTGCATATCTGAATATTAAACATCTCTGTAGTGGTTGCCATGGTTGATAACCTGTTGTTATGCCAGGAGAAAGACATATTTTGTGATGCTGGCCCCACTTACTATTCTCAGCAGCACATTATACCTGGCAAATCTCACTGTTTCTGCACAGCATTGATTCCAGTTTTAAATAGATGGAAACAGGACACCATGTCTCATTCCTGTTTAAACAGCACTTGCCTCTGTGGTCCTTGGTATAATGTTATAAATTTACCCCAAATCAATATTATGACATTACTACACTAGAAGTGCAGCTAGAAAATTACGTAAGGCTTGAGAGAACTCCTTTCACCTATCCCGCTGCTACTGAAGTGACACAGTGTCATTGGCTGCAGTAGTCGCATGACATTTCACAACTAAGCGTGGAGCCAGGATAGGTGAAGTTTGAAGGATTGTTTTAACTTTTTCAGGCACTTTCAAAATTTATATTTTACTGATCTTCATACACAAAAGTAAAACGCCTGCAGTTTTCTACATGTAATCAAAAATTAAATTTGTTTGAAGAGCTATGCAGCATACCTCACTTGATATGGCTTGGAGTTATACATGTGAGGGGCATTAAATCACACTTCATTTTTCAGTTTTTATTCTGAAATTATTCTGCAATGCATTTAAGATTTTCAGCTAAAATTCTGCAGTGTATAAGGTGTTTTCAATTAATGAAACCTAACTGAGGATGGCATACAGTTAGTGAAACAGCAGTGGCATTAAAGGTGTGTCTGTCTTTCAACTAAGCATTGTATATGTGTTTGTGTATTTTGAGAACCAAATGTATAATTGATGTTGTGAAATTTCATTTTTACAATACTGGTGTTGCTGTGAGTCTTCCAGGCAAATGTGTTGAGAATCTTTGCACTGGACTGACAACATTATTGCTGAATCATCTGACCCAAAATTGAGTTTTTACAATTTAAACAATGTTATTCTAGAGAGCCAGCGTGCATACCGATTCGTGCAAGGCAAAGACTGGGGTTTCAAAAAATTCATCCGCCGAGACTTCCTGTTGGATGAAGCAAATGGTCTTCTGCCCGATGACAAGCTCACAATATTTTGTGAGGTAAGATAACCTTTAATTATTATAAGGTAGCTTTCATTCTTCTTCAGTTAGCAACATCTCTGTTACCTGGATTCTGTAAATCATAGTCAATATAGTGACTAAGCTAAGGGCTGGACAAGCAAGGAACTGTGGCTCTGGGGCCCATCAAGCTTCCTACTCATTGGTACTAGGTACTTTCCCAGGGCAATAGCAGTCAGGATGTAAAGCTGACCACTGACCTTGTTCTCTTTCTTAGGTCAACAATTATTGAAATTATAACTCCTCTTCTTATGGCTTCATGGTATGCACAGGGACTGCTTTATTTTGTTATTTACAGTCTGATGTGTGATTATTAATTTACTCAAAATGTCATGTGATGAGGTTTACATAATATTTATGTTCTAATCCATCCTGTCTTTCATCAGTGACTGGAGTACTGTTTATTAAATTATTATGTTCTACTAAACACAGCTGAAACCATTTTTATGGGGGGAAAGTGAAACACATGGCACACAAGATGAAAGTCAATCTTAGGTGTAGTTGGGTAATTCTTGTATTCTTTTTTTGTAAATGTTCCACCATGTTTTAAACATGTATTGGGAACATAAACCTTAACATTTTTATGTCATATAACTGCCAAACTGATTTTAAAGACTTATAAAATGAAATTCAAGATGAATGATATACAGTGTAGTCTGTATATCACTACCAATCAATAGTTGACAATTTAACATGGAAGAAAAAATATTTAACTCTACTTATTCAGTAATTCTCATTATAACATTTTTAAAAAATGTTTGATCATCAGGCAGTCTAAGTAATTGTGATATTCAAACAACAACAACAAGTCAACATCATGATTTTGTGATTTATTCGATGTAATTCCATCTATCGATTTACTACCTTGTGATGTAACTCTCACCTAAATCATTCATTCAATTCACCCACACTTTACAAACCAAGCACATCATATTATTTATTTACTTTGTAATTTTTCAAGTACACAGGTGATGTACAGATGTATATCACATGTGTACTGTGTATTTATGTTCCTTAGCATAACAATAGTCTCAGCTTGTGTCACCACACTATCTCACAACTTCCCTCTGTTCTCACTGCTGCAACCCAAGCCATAGGTGCTGAGATTTCCCTCATTGTTGAGGGAATGGCAGGTGGTTTTTGTGAAGAGCCAGGTCTTCTGGGATATGATTTCATGTGTATTGGTATATAGCTGTTGATATTTCAGGGGAGCTTGCTGCTGACATTGTCAGGGTAGTCCAAGAGGTTTGGACCCTGTTAAATTAAATCTCGCTTGATTTGTATATTGTAAGGAGTTCGACATGTTAATATGCATCTGTACTGTGTTTAGTTTGAAGGAATTGCACATTACCATTATAACTGCAGCCCTTGTCACTCATGAAGAATGTAATTATAATATTTAGTTTTGTTTGCAACTTTTAGCTACAAGTATTTGCTATTTTCATTTCCTTCGGAGGCTGTATACATACTTTTTGAAGGAAATGAATAATGCTTAATTAATTTAGAACCAATAAATGTAATTTGTTATTTATAAGAATAAGAAATTCCAGCAAACAGTTAAGTGATAAGGGTTAAATGTATTGAAAAATACAGCATTCATAGCAGTAACTAAATTTGTCACATACTTAGAGCGTAGTCTGCGTACCTTCTGGAGTTACAACATAATATAGCTATAATAGAGGAATTGTCATGTGGCAAACGTAATAACAAAGAGGAAGTGAGAGAAAGGGAAGTTGTGGTGGAAATGTAAACTAACCAGTAAACAAATGAAAAAATGAGTTACTGATCGCTAATTTTTAATAGCTGGGGCAACCAAATGAACATAAAATTACCCCTCTCCATAAATATCTCACTTTGAAGGCATTGAGGGCTCTGAGCATGCTTGAGGAGAGCATGAGAGCTTTTAGTAGACATTAACTATACATCACGCACCATTTAAGAGAAGTCTTCCCAGTTACTGTGTGTATAAAGTTGCGTGGATTGCCTAGTAGTATGTTGGAACTAATGTAACAGAGAGGAGTAACAGGTTTTGAGTGTGTGTTGGTATGTCCATTTTGTGTTTACAGATGGAAGACCATCATGGCTTCTTGTTTTTATTTATTTTATTTTATTGTTGCCTGTTAGCCTCGACATGTGGGGTGCAAGACACGTGTTGTTGTAGTAGATATATACGGTGATATCTTTATGGGGTTTTTAGCATACTGACATGACTGTTGAATTTTATTCAGGTGAGCGTAGTAGCAGATAGTGTAAACATCTCGGGACAGTCAAACGCGATACAGTTCAAAGTGCCAGAGTGCCGTCTCTCTGACGACCTTGGCTTGCTGTTTGAGAACCAGAAGTTCAGCGATGTGACTTTGTCAGTCAGTGGACGGGAGTTCCAGGCACATAAAGCGATACTAGCAGGTGAGACAGAGTCATGGATCTTGGGCCTGCAGTGAGGATGAATTGTCTAAATAATTTTTAGTTCTGTCTGTCTCAGGATAGGATCAAGTGGTAGGCTTATGTGAGCATGGTAATCAAACTTCAGAGGGTCATTTGTCAATGAACTGAGGTATCAACTTTCCTAGAAAGGTCCTGCTTCATGGACTTGGTATTGTTTCATTTCAGCTGTTTCCATGTTGCCTATTTTGCAGTTTCTGTACCATTATGCTAACAATAACATCAACATAATTGTCAAAGAAGAGAAGATAAAATGCCTATAACTATACCTATACCTATACATGTGTTCAAGCTGGTGCATTCCAGTGTACTGAACATTGGCCATGTGATCATCAATCAGTTGTGTGTAAACTGATAGCAGATACGTGTTGCATAAAAATTGTTAGAATATTTGTATATGAGTGGTATCAAAATTATTGTCTTCTGAACATAATTGCATTTGCCATGGGCTTTGAAATTTTTTCTAATCACTTTGTGTTAAAAAGACAATTTCATATATAACTGTGTCAAATTTTGTTTCTTCCAGCTCGGAGCCCTGTGTTTGCAGCCATGTTTGAGCACGAGATGGAAGAAAGAAAACATAACAGGGTTGAGATAACAGATGTAGATCATGAGGTTCTGCGTGAAATGCTACGTTTTATATACACCGGAAAAGCGGCCAACCTTGAAAAGATGGCAGATGATTTGCTTGCTGCTGCCGACAAGGTGAGACTGACCATGTCATACCAGTCTGTTATATGTATGGTTGTTGGATAGTTAAACTGTTACCAATACATTCAAATGGAATCCTATTTGATCACCTTCTTTGAATCATATGTTTCCATCGCATCCAAGTGCAGATTTATTTTGCGTAAGTAAAATCACTGTGTGTGTGTGAGTGAGACAGATGTCATTTTTGTGGTGCCATTTCATAACCCTGTTGAAATACCTGAAATCTCCAATTTATTTTTCTTATACACCAGGAACTCTTGCATTTCTGCTAGTCTTTTATTCTTATCTATGTTTATTTAAACAACTGGCTTTGCAGTAAGTGTATTCTGAACAGCTAAAATACATTAAGATGTTTGCTTCACTTCACGTGTTTAAGGAGTTCTAGTGTTGTAAACAAAAAAAAACTTTTGATCTTTTATTGCCAGAGTTTATACTATGTGAGCAGTTAACGTGTACTGCATACTGCTTAGCAATTTCACATCAAATTACATGACAAAAAATACTTGCATTATTACTTCAATTATTAACCAACAATTGTACTTACATAAATTCCACATAAAAACACTTAAAACCACTCTGACATGTTTCATCTTTTTTATATCACCATCAGGGAGTTATGTTTCTCCTTGCTAAACATGGTGTTGTGGCAGCATGCTGCCACAACACCATGTTTACAGAAACAAATTAAATTGTGAATGTTATAATATAACTTTAGCAAGGAGAAACATAACTCCCTGATGATGATATAAAAAAGACTGAAACATGTCAGAGTGGTTTTAAGTGTTTTTATGTGGAATTTATGTAAGCACAATTGTTGGTTAATAATTGAAGTGATTCTATGAAATGCATGGTGCAACAATAATGTTTGTACTTGCATTATTATTTGTTTTTATGTAATTGTGTGCATGTTCGACATCTGGAGAAACTAATTGTTGTGGTGTTGAGTCGGTTAGTTTTTGAGCTATGGAACCTCAAACATTTTCCTCCAGTTTGTGTTATTAATGTCCAGAAGAGAAACATAAAAAATTTAACTCTTTGTTGTTCATTTCTTAAGGGCACTTAGAGAGAGCCTGTGGTTATTTAATGTTTTCTGGCATACGTGTTGAAGGTTTTCACCAGTAAAGCAGCAGAAATGGGTGTCACTGTAGTTGATGTGTGGTATTATCATCTACAATACAGATGTTGTTTTAAAGACCATGTTAGACATTCAGAGTTCATGTGCTTTTTCTTGCAGTATGCACTAGAAAGGTTAAAAGTCATGTGTGAAGAGGCACTGTGCACAAACCTGTCAATAGAGAATGCAGCAGACATCTTGATTCTGGCAGACCTGCACAGTGCAGACCAGCTCAAGGCGCAGTCTATTGACTTCATTAACACGTGAGTAATTTAGGAATTGTAGATGGAAGATTTGTTTCCATTTCTCTGTACCTTGAAGACAAACTTTTTTCATTTTAATTATGGGTGTGTGAACGCTTCAAAATTAGAATTAATTACATGCTTTGGAGTTCACATTTTTTCTCTTTAGAAGTTAGCACAGATGAGAAGCCTGGCTATAAAATGAGTTTCATTAAGATTTTATTTTAATTGAATTGTTAAGGTAAGCCTTATTTGTGATTAAATATATGCAAAAAGACACACACACACAGTTCACTCAGTTC
>Ga0123354_10009361_pt1 | contig 14991 bp, 8 predicted proteins | sample TergutLab28metaG_2_FD_97872 | JGI IMG/M metagenome (GOLD analysis project Ga0123354, IMG submission 97872) | Labiotermes labralis P4 segment gut microbial communities from Petit-Saut dam, French Guiana - Lab288 P4 | ecosystem: Host-associated > Arthropoda: Insects > Digestive system > Gut ...
CAACATTCATGGCAGGCATGACTTGTTGCTGCACATTATCTTCCAATTCTTCCTCCAGCCTACATGTACCTTCCGCATCGCAGTCACTTGATGAATCACTTGCAGCTCTGGGTGGCTCGTAATTCTCATCCTCATCCCCATTTGGATCAAAGATGTCATCATCACTTGCATCAGACTCATCTTCAGAAATGTCCTGCAGTTGCCGCAAGATTTCTTCAGGTCCGAGGTTATGGGCTCGTTGACGATGCATCCTGACCAGCGGTCTGGCCTAAACTGCCGACTCTCCAAAACGGAAGTGGCACTGTCCCATTACGTCATCACTAGGTGACCGTTCCCTTCTTCCCACGCTATGGCGACTGCAAAAACTACGGCCTTGAATCAGTACATGGGACGCCAGCTACGGCAGCGGTCAGAATGACCGCGTCTGGTGCTTGAAGGTAGCGTCTTCAATCTATGGTACCAGAGGTACCAGATGCGGAAAAGTTTGACTCTCCCATGTTGTAGACACTCAATAATGAAAAGTCTAAACGTGCCGCATTAGAACAATACACGGATTCAGAATAATAGAGAGTCAAAAATCAGCAGCAGTCAAATTGACTGCCTTGGCGCTTCTAGTGTTAAATGTCAGATTGCTGTTTTTCCATGTCTCATCTAGATTTAAAAAAATCTTCATTTCAGATCAAATTTATTTAATGTAAGCAAGAAACTACACCACCACTTAACAAACAATACTTTGTCACTGTGTCAAAATAATTCTCTTTATTTGATATTTTTCTCCATTGAAATCCAATTTTTTGACGGATTCTTCTCAAAGACTGCTCCACTCACTGAATGTGTATTAAGTTGCAAAAATTTTCTCATCAACATAAATTCTGTGACAGTTCTTTTAACTGCGCATAAATAGAATGGTCAGAGGTGGCATTTCTTTCATGTTTTCAATGTCTGTTCTTCCCTGGAGTTTACAGAGAGCTTCCTTCATTTGTCATTGTTCTCCCTTCAGATGTTTCTCACTGATATGCACAAGAAGTGGGTTAGAGTGAGACTTTTGTCCACTGCTTTGTATTTACACAGGCAATTCATATTGTTTTTATTACTTCCTACACTCTACTGTGAATGGTTTTGTCTTTCTATTAATCACCATTTGTTGGGTGTTTCCTTTGTAACAAGGATATAGTCAAATTTATGCGGAACTATCCAAACGGGACACTACAGAAAAGATCTGTATTATCTCACATGCGCAGAGCTCGATGGCACTTCCACCTAATGTATTTTTAACTGGAACACGATGGTTACTGGTTACCAGCAAGGGTTGGTCAACTTTCCCAAGCACAAACCACTGCCAGGGTCAACTGCAAGCCCCACAGTCATTCTTAGTATCTGTCTCCGCAGAAAAATGGGCCCTGGTTGTGATCCATTACTGAGATGGTACATGGGTACCTACTGAGCATGGGGTGGAGTTTGCAATTGAAGACACATTAGCCTTAGACTGCATGTAGTTGGCAGTTAATAAGCAGCTGGTTGTTTTTTCTGTTCACTAATTACATACATTATATGATTTATGTAATGTCACTGTTAGTGTGATAGGCTGTCTAGAATAAGTTGATAGAATTATCAGCAAATGATGAATGGGAAAGGGTGTGGAAGGAAGCAGTTAAGGTCTAATTTCAGGTACTAGCTCCTGGGAAGGACTAAGGAAAGCTACATATTTCCTCAAGATAGCCATTGTTTGGGCCAATACTTGAACCTAGCACCCCCTATATATGAATCATCGGTGTTACTCAAACCTGACTATAGGTGTTCGTTGTTTTTTGAAGAAATATCGTACTGAATGTAGCAGTCAACTGAGCACCAAACTCACTTCATGTATAGAATGTTCTGGTTTCTGTTTTTGGCCATATGGGTTTTGGTTTTGGTTTTGGTTATTTGCTGCCCAGAGTACACGAAAATAGGCCACAGTAACTTCCACATTATTTTCAGCTTCACTAGGGTAGTGTGTGTGTTGTGTTTTATTACTTCTGAATTAGTGATTACCAGTATGTTCACTTTTATTTTAAAATGTTGTCATGAAATATATGATTGGTTACAAGTGTAAGCGTGCCATCAGAAACACCCCCTGATGCATCTGATGGCATGTTAGCACTAGAGCAATAAAGATATATTCCAGACATACTAGCAATAAAATTAATTCCGGCAGCACTGAGCTGGACTTTTAGAACTCATCTGTGTGGCTTATGGTTTTGTCTGAGCAAGAAGTTTGTTATTCATCTGAATATTCATGTCTCTTTTACATTTGTGCCACTTCTGTTCATAAATTGTTACCCATATTTCAGACACTTGATTTGGTACTGCAGCAGCACCTCTGTGACAGCATTAATCCTCACATTTTTACTCAGCTGTTCAGGAAATGCCTTCTGTTGCAGAAGGCAGGCATTCATTACTGCCATCATAAAGGTCTGCTGTGATGCTGTATTGTATGCCAGTTCAATCAGTTTATATCGTCACAGTTTTTCTTTAAGTGTGGTATTTAACAGTCCTGTCAGTTGCAAAGATTGTACAGGGCATTTCATAATGTACTCAGGGATTAGAAAACTGTATTATAGGAAAACCGTAGGACACGTATTTACGAAAACTGTACAGACTGAAGGAACAACTCAAAAATTTTTTCCCAGTAAGTTGTTTTTTATCGTAGTGCATATTTCTGCCAATAGGTGATGCGAGTGTATGTAGTGAGAAAATGCCCACTCCGGGGGAGAAAGCATTTTGTGTGTTGGAATATCACACACAAGTAAGTCTGTGATTACTGTGCAACGTGCATTTCATGCAAAGTATGCAAAGGACTTGCCTACAGCCAAGACCATTTGTGCGTGGTACATACAATTTACTGAAATGGGTGTCTGTGCAAGCAGAAAGCACCCATGTTGATGCGTGTGTGGCAAGAATTTGAATATCATATCGATGTGTGCCATGTCACCCATCATGTACACATTGAACATTTCTAGTTGTCAAAAAAAACTTTTTCAGTTTTCCTGTGGCTGCGAGGCTGTGAACAATTCCATTAAGGTAGGTCCTTTGGTTTTCTTGTTATAAATGTTTGTAATCATGGAGAACATAATGAAATGCCCTGTATAATGGAGATTAACGAATGAGTATGGACAATTGGCAGAATGATACTGACAGAAAAGCCCAAGTACTCGGAGAAAAACCTGTCCCAACACCATGTAGTCCACCATAAATCTCGGAAGGACTTGGGTTGGATTGAACTTGTAGCTGCCATGTTGACAGAATGGCAGCAGACCACATGAGCCACATCACAGCCTCTCACAGCTTATTTATATATTTATGTAACTTTATCCTAACATACATCTTAGTCCTTGTGCAGGATTTCCCACCCTAACTTGTTAGCTACCCTGAGGTGTCTCACACATGGTCATTTAGGAAGTACCATGATTGCCACCAGTGGTCTCATGCAAAACAAAAGTTAATGACAGTAAAAAATATGGTGATACTGATGTTCTGTAACTCCACCATTGGTATGTAGAGAAGGAAGACTAACCTCAGGGTTTGGGAGCTGCTGGTGATTCATAAGTGAGGAAAATCATGAATGTACACAAGAGATATTAGCCTGGTACCTGTGGACCAACAAAGTAAAGGGGACTCGATAGCCAAAGTGCTAAATTGTGTATGTCATAATCTTTCCCATATGTGCTACATGTCCAGGTTGTCTAAATCTTCCTTGTATATCCCTTTGCACGAAGCTGCTTTGTGTACCCATCACAGGTATTGCACTTACAACATGGCAGGTGCATGCTGATCTTTTCCTTTATTTTAATTCTTGTTTGGGCCCTATTTCTCAGTAATGTGGTTGCTGCCTGTTGTTAATGTTGATCATGTTTTGGGTTTCTTATACCATGTAGCATTAGGTGTAATCACACAGTGTGGAAATCCAAAAAAGCATGATCCACATCAACAGACTATCCTCAAAGGAAACTACTTATAAAGACAGCCTTCATTATGTACGCTCTAGTTACCCGCATTTTCACTTGTCCACCTAAGTACAGTCTTCCACCTGCTGCTCTCCCATTCAGGTTATCTGACACTGAATGCCCAGCGGCCCAGTAATTTTTCAACCATTTTGCCTTAAAACCGTTCAAGTCCCATTCATAGTAGAAATACAAGCTGGCTGGATTGACGTGACAAACCACGCCATCTCAATTTTACAAGAGGGCTTGTTCAGTTCTCAGTAAATTCTGCAAATTAGTATTCTGTTAAGTGACACATAGGTACTAATAGTAATGTTCATCAGTCATATCTGGCATCTCAGATATAAAAATGACAGTGCCTTAAGCATGTTGAAGAAATCACAAAAAATTAAAACCAACAAAATACAGTAGGGTCTCATTTTACGACGATTCACTTTTACGACCCTTACAAAGTCGGATCTACCACTCCCAACTTGTAGTGCATCACTGTCGCAAACCTGTCCCTACTTAATGAGCTTCTAGCTCTTTTCCAAAGTGCGTGTGTTTCTTCTTTTTCTATTTTAGTGCAGTTCGTTTAAGTTGATTGTGATTTTTCCATCCATGACGTCCATCAAAAAGACGGATAAGAAGAAAAATTCAAAACAGTTGACGTTACATTCTTTCTTGATGTCTTCTGAACCACGGCTTGGGCCTTCTTCAACAAAATAAAAATAGATTTGATTTTTTTTTTCAATTATCTGTGTAATTTTCTATATACCTAATTCATTCAATTAAAATTTTGTTATAATGTAAAGAAATATTGTAAATTATAAAATTGACTAATTTATTAGGCCCATGAACCTATCTGAATTGAAACCATTTAAATAGTACTCGTTTTACGACAATTCAATTTACAACCAAATATTCGAGAATGTAACCCCGTCATAAAATGAGACCCTACTGTACGCTGTTTTTAGAGAAAAGCTGTGTGTGTTATTAACCTGCTACATGTTTCAGCCCCTCTGGTACATTATCGAGGAGCTTCATATATTACATTAGGAAGTGTAAAAGGATTAATATTACATATAGCAATAAATCATTTATGCATGTACAATCTTAAAGTGTTAAACTGACAATTTATTTGAGTATATTATTTGTATTGTTTAAAATTAATTAATTCATGCTCCTTTTCAATTTAGTAGTTCTGTTAGTAGATTCAGTTTAATTCTTGGAAATAGAGATAATAGGTGTTTTAATCAATTACTGGCCATTTTTAGGTGCATTCACAAAATTACAAAAAGCTTCTACCAGCTTCATCATGTCTGCCTCTCCACGTGGAACAACTCGAATCCCAGTGGATGGATTTTCATGAAACTTTATATGTGAGGATTTTTCAAAAATCTGACAAGAAAAGTCAAGTTACATTACAAATGACAAGAATAACGGGAACTTCACATGAAGGCATGTATATATCTCACTCATGGCTTCTTAGAATGAGAAATGATTCAGCAAAATTTGTAGAGAGAAAAAAAATTTTGATTCTTTCCAAAAAAAAAGTCATTTCTATGATGGGGGGGGGGGGAATGATGGAGCCAGACAGACCGCAGGTGACAATATAGAATAGCAAATGCATTTTTCATGCTGGATAACGAAGGCTGCAGACATACACAGTAGAATATTTAATACTTATTGCTTTTCACAGTAACAGTGGTACACGAATGTGCTTCAGTGTTACGTTTTTGCATGCATTGCCTTCCTTGTAACAATTTAAAATGATAACATGCCTAGTGGTCTATTGATGTATGCAGTATTAATCCTTTTACACTTCTCACTCGAATACTTGAAGCTCCTCAATAATGGACCAGATGGGCTGAAATGTGTAGCAGTTTAATTACAAACAGTTAGGGCTTTTCCTAAGAATTGTATTTTGTTGATTTTAATTTTTGTGATTGGCTAAAGAAATGCATGGTGATAGATGTCAAAGAGAATTTTGGTGTAACTTTGAAGTTTGTGTATTAACGTGGCCTGTTGTAAGTGTAGCATATTGAACTGAAATGGCATTTATTTTACTGTAAAACTGTCCTCTACCGGTGGTACATGAGGCAACATCTCTGAAGGCAGGTTTTTACACAGCACTGAAATATGTCAAACCTTTTTTCATGCACTAAGAAGTACTTTTCGTAGCAGGTGTTTGAACATAATTGATCCACCACTTGGTAAGTGAAGTAACAGTGTGTTGGAGGTATACAGTAAAGGTAAGAGCTTTCTGAGGTCATTTTACTTTTTTTTATGCTTACTGGATGCTGATTCATGTACTGTGGTTAATTTTCCGAAGGTTCCTGTTCTGGTAATCCACAACTATTTATTTGTCTTGGGGACATAAATGAAATTAATTTATGTTACCTGTGGAAAATACATAATAAGAAAGTAAAGAACCCCGTTCTGAAGTCTATGTACTATATTACAAAGTACACCATTTGCAGCCCTCTTTATTTTGGTCTTAATTGGTACCTATGAAAACAACAAGATGATCAATGTGTTTTTCTCATTCAGGAAATTAATACAAATGTATTACATATCTCATCACTTAATGTCTTTTCTTGTCTTCATACCATATAAGATGTGTCCCTTTTTTAAATCATGGTCATGGACACCAAAACACTAAACCCAGTGTCTTCTTCTATAGAAAGATGCACTTACAGTTAGTTTTGGAACTGGGATGGCCTGCTGGAAGTCTAATGAAATTACTGATGAGTTATGCATTTCTCCTGCTTCATGCTTGTGTTGGTCATCTGCCATTGTGTTGGCCATGCAAATGCAAAGTTCTCTGTTCTTAGTCAACTCAAGTTTTTTATTGTCACTTTAAAATTCAGTAAGAATTTTGAGCTAATAACAAGCTTGGCAAGTGTCTGATCTTGAAAGTTTGGAAATATATTCAATGCCTTGAAATAATGTTACTTGCTGCCTCTCTCTAAAATCTTATAATCCATAAAATGCCAAAATTTGTCTTACACAATTTGGTTTTCACACCATTTTAATTTGATGCTTAGCTGTAAAATTCCTACTTGGAATTTGTTTTCAGTTTTTATATGAGTATTCATTTTGTTTCAGTGCATCCAAATAATTATATATTTTGTGGATAAAATGAACCGAATCCCGAAAAACTACAGATTTATGGTTTCTTTACCATCAAACTTGGATTGACACTTGCTTCAATCACATGCTGACATTAAATGGTACCCAGTTATACTTTTACTTATCCTCTTGGTGTAATCTTTAACCAGAGCTCTTCTTCCTGTTATTCATACTGAACGAAACTGGTTCATGGCTTTTCCACTCACTTGTTGGAGTATTTTATTCTGCTTTCTGAGCTTTTATACTGAAATATTTTGTTGAATGTAGATTAGACACGATATAGATGAATATTAGGTTCAGTGGGCATGGTATTCTGACCAATTCCCAGCAGCAAAGAATAGAAAATAATATTAACCCATACCATAATCTGCGAAAATATAGGCTTAAATAGAAACAACGTGATCAGTCACATTGTTCTGTATTCTAACGAACGTAATCGAATTATACTGTGTTATGCAAAGTAACTGACTTTCAATGGCATTCTTTTCCAATGTTACATTTTAAACGCGCCGCCATTTGTGAACGAAGGTCGCAAAGGGAACATATCCTGTGTGTGGACGCGTTGCAATTCGTTATTTGCCGTGCTGGTAGACACAAAATGGCGTCATGACGCAGTAACTTAGTTTATCACGGATTATCATCAAGAACTGCTTGGTAGCGTGTGATTTCGTATTATATCCGTTAATAGACGTTTCTAAAGTGTAATATGTCGGGAACAAAAAGACGCTGTGTAGCCTTAAATTGTGAGGGTACCAGTACATTGACACATCGTTTTCCAAGAGATTACGAAAGGTAATCTAGTGCAGATTTTCAATAAGTGTGCCGTCTATGTAGCTCCCGCCACAGGATTAGAAGTAATACCCTGCCCCGCTGTCCTTTCAAATCGTGTTGTTGTTAATAAAGTGCTAATAGATGCCCAATTTCGTAAGTTATCTGTGATAGTTAGTCCCATTTGTTGATGTGATTGACTGAATGTAACTAATTCGAACTGCTGTATATCGGATGTCGTTGATGCAATCCAAGTCACTTTCGCCCTCATTTTATAATGTGGTGAGCGATTATGAAGTCATTTTCTTGACGTAATGTTCTCTTCGTAAGTCGAAATAAAGTGCCTGCTTTGTTTAGTTTGGTTGAATCACACTAGTGTCCAAGAATTTTATCTTTTTCGGACCTTGCATAACACGTACAGTACTAACGACAGATACAATAGCATCAGTTCGTAACAGTATTTTGTAAAATGCGAAGGGGGCCATTATATGTGAGCATCTTCAGTACGCTGTAAGACAGTTACAGACGTACCATAGAATTAAGTTGGATATTTGTGAAGTTGGGTTGGATTTTGAGAATTATTTTAAAATTAGTAGGAATAATCGTGTATAACAAATTACGCAGCCAAGACAGTATGCACAAAACACTAGTCGTACTTAACCTCAACAACCCAGGTTCTGAAAGGTGTATTGGTGTGAGGTTACGGTAATGTTAAACTTGAAATATGTTAATGGTAGTAATGTTAAATATAATATGTGTGAATGAATGTCTTTGACCCTCTACCGGTATTCAGGTAGTATGTAGACAGCTGTTATGGCAGTATCATACCAGCAAACAGTTCTTGCATACCAGCAAACTTGGTAATCGATCATTTTCCAGTTCATTGCATGCTTTTGACTTGCTAAAACTATTGAGTACCAGCAGACATATTTGTAGAATTAATTGACATATGTACATACAATGTACATCCTGTGATATTCAAATTTGCATCTTGAACTTCTCAAAAACGTGTTCCCGAGTAGATGAGGAGAGAATAGAATCTATTTACATTCCATAGATCCTTTATAATACAAGATTGTAGAATATGTCATAGGTTGAATGTAATTAAATATATTATGATATGGGTATGAAAAGTGTGGGTTGTGCAGCTACTGTGACCATCTTATAAGAATACAGTATTTTGTACAGGCTATAAATTCTGTACATAAACTATTACTGAGAAGCAAAATAAACCAAAAGATGTAATTTTTTGCATGTGTGTGTGTGTGTGTAATAATATTGATGTGATACACTTATGTTATCAGTACAGATGCAGATTTAAAGGGCGAGATCCAGTGAGAACTAAAATTGTAATAGATAACAAAATTATTGAACAAGTAAATTTGTTTAACTATTTAGGAAATATGATATTTTATGAAGGAGAGTTGGACAGTGATAACAAATTAAATAACTTTTTGAAAATTACAGGTATTTTAAATAATGTGTTCAGACCACAAAAAACCCTTAAGAAAACAAGAATAAAACTGTACAATACACTAGCCCTTCCATTCTTGTTATATGGCAGCAAAACTTGGACTATTAAAGCAAGGGACACCAGAAGAATAACAGCAGCAGAGATGAAATACATGAGAAGAACAGTAGGATACACTTGGACAGATTACAAAACAAATGCACAAATTGCAAAGGAGTTAAAAATAACATCAATTTTGGACAAATTACTGGAATACAAGAGAAGCTGGATACAGCATGTAAATAGAATGCCTCGAAATAGGTTACCCAGGGTAATGAAACACTACTCCCCAACTGGTAGAAAGAACCGTGGTAGACCTTTGAAGAGACTAATGGGTACATGAGACCGGAACGGGTCAACAAGTGGCCCATCTCCATGACAGATAGATGATGATGATACAGATACAGCCTTTAAGATATGAACATTTGGTAATATGTGTTTTGTGAGAAGCAGAAAAACAAGTATTTCTGTGTGTGTGTGTGTGTGAGAGAGAGAGAAAGCGAGCAATTTTGGTCTACAGTGCTAGAAGAAGCAAGTATGAGCATTGAACAATGATAGAATGATAATGACAGGTCAATTAAAATACTCATAGAAAGCTGTCCTACTATGTCCACTACATATCTCATGTGGACTGGCCTTAGATGAAACCTAGGTTTCCATAGTATTGTGGTTGCCCTTGTAACTAGTAGGGTTATTTTCCTTAGGCTTGGTCAAGAGACAAGATTATGGTAAGAATTTTGAATTCTTGGTGCCATATAAGTGACTAATGATTTGGGTGAATTAGGTTAAGTGATAAAATTTTGAGGTTAATCATAGTGTGTACAGTATACGGAGGTAAGATTTAATACATTTCAGTAGTTATTGGATAAGACTGATAAGCAAGGAGTGTTCATTAGAGTGGAGGCAATGCAATAACTTATCTTCTGTTTTACTGTGGAAGTAAACTGGGGAAAAGAAGGGTGTGTTGGAACTGCAGGGGAAAAGAAAGAAATAAGATGGCAAGGTGGAGATTATGGGTGTGGAAATTGTAATGGTGTAGAAGAGGAACTAGGGAAGACCGGTGGCCCAGATGTGGTACAGTGGAGGATGTTAACACTCTTATTGTAAGATGTTCCCAACCTACAAGTGGAGAAAGGAGGCTGTATGTGGGATAAGGAGTCCTCACAAACAGTTTTAAAGAACACTGGGCTGTGGTATTAGCAAATATCCTAGAGAGTCAGAATTATGTCCTGTTTAAAGTTAGAGATAAGTGGAAACAAATGTATTAAGAAAATTGATATTTTATGTGCTGATAATAATTACAGATCAATGTGGGGGAGCAGGTAGATGTAAATTGCTAAGTTAAGTCTTTACAGCACTGTGTGTGTTAATGGGGAAGGATTTGAGATCTGTGCTTTTTGGGGATTTTACACAGCAGAGAATGGTAGTTTTTTATTGGCATTAACAAAGTAAAAAGGGAGTCTGGTTAGTCCCTGCCATACAAGAAATAAACCAAACAAAAGAGAAGGGTACAGAATGGAAATTAACCTTACATAAACCTGAAAAAAATTAACCCCATTATATCTACAGATCAAAACAACAAAGAAAGCTTGACCCATGCAGATGGGACCAATAGGCTATCATGCAACATTGGTCACAAACTACCATTCTGCTTCTGCATAAAATCCCAAACGAGTGCAGATTTAATTTACGCGGTGGCGGAAGCGTGAAATTGTGGGGAAGGATTTGTTATTACCGCTCGAATTTTCTGTGGCATGTTTTTCGTACATTATGCTCACTGAATAGTAAAGCATATGGTGATATCGCTGCCTTTTTGTCACCATCTAAAATAACAATAAACTTCGTACTGGAGACTTGTATTACAGTATTTATTAAAAATCCTACAAAACAACTGTTCTCTGGGCAAGGACACATTCCTGTATTAATTGGATAATTTTTATTTTTCCATTACCATGTTCTGCATGGTCAAATTGTTTCTGATTTGCACTTCTCTTGAAATTACAAAATTAACAGTTGCTGGATGAGAAGGGCTGAAGTTTTGATATCATTGGAGTTTAGGAAGCCAAAGGGTTTCTTTTATTCACTTCCTGTTTTCACATTTGAAGATTGTGACTGTTTAAACCAGTTTCACTTGTGATAGGCTAAGAGTACTATAAATCTTATGATCAGGAAGAAGAAGAAGAAGAAGAGAGTGTGTGTCCCGACTGTACACGGTCAACCCCTGATTAGCAGCACTGTCGCTTAGTGCTTGTGAAAGTCTGTGAATATAAATTCCCTACTGTACTGTGTTTCAGTATACTGCTGCCTTCAGTATACTGCCACCCTTAATATACCACCATCAATTGTAGTGAACAGTGGCACTGTATGGGGGTTTCAGTGTTACATGTTAGTTTGCCAGGTGCCTTGTCTTGTCACCACTCTACTACTAGAGAGTTTAGTGATTGTGCTGTGCTTCCACAGTCTCTTAATGGCAGTGTGTATCCGTTGCTGTATTGTGCACAGATATATGTTGTTGAGGTTTGTGTAGGCTGTTTGTGGTACAATGTGTACAGTAAATCATGTGTAGCTGTGACAGTTTTGAAATTTGATCTTCACAGTCATCTGTTACCATAGTATCTGCATGTTATAAGTCTTCCAGAAGGGCGAGTTCCGTTATGTACCTGTCTTGCAGCCTGTAGTATGGTGTGGTTTGTTGCGGGTTATAATTCTCCTTGATGTCTTCATTGAAGACTTCTGTTCTACATACATTGTTCCTCAATCTGGTTATCATGCATTTTGAGATGCATCTATAATAGCATTTTTGGTATAGTAACCATGCAATTTACTGAACATCTGAGGAATCTGGGTGCAGTTACCACCAGGGGCAAAGGATATTTCCTTCATTACATTCAAACCAGCTGTGGGGTCCACCCATCCTCTGGTGGTACAGGTGCCAGGGGTTCTTTCTCGGGGGATAAAGTGGCTAGGACTGGAAACTGACCACTCATGTCTATCTACTGCCACTTCGTAAATCTGAGTTTTATACTTAAGGATTTTTTAGAGTTTTTTCTGTATCAGCTGTGTGCTATAGGTCATTGCAAGAGAGACTTGGGCTGAAGAGTGGCTTTTACTGTACCTGATGATAGCAAAGGTTAGGTTCAGTATGTCATGAATTGCTCAGATTACAGCAGAAACCAATTTCTTCATGTTCAGTTATCAGTTAGGGTCACACTATCTCCTACTGCCATGTAGTTGAGCCAAGATAACCCAAATAAGAGGACTGACTGTGGAATTGTATTTTCTCATTATTAACTCAGTTTTTTGCAACACCTTTCTGCTGTGTAACCAATCCAAAACTTTTTCATATTTCTAGAAGTCGACTTACACTAATGTGGATTTCATGGGTTTCAGTTATGAGCTCTCTCATGGTTTGAAAGGTCAAGTGTTGTAGGAATGTACTGTATATGTGGAATTTTAAGTCACTAAAAGTGGGCTCCTTTACTTTACTTTCCATTTTCTTATATTGAACACCCGTAAGTTTATAACAGTTTACATCACCATTTCACTGGGTATGAATTGGCTACATTCAAATTGTGTAAAAATTCTTAAAGAATGATTAACCTCAAATAGTCACTGTTTGAAGTCCTTGAAATAGATCAGATCTCAGGCACAGGAATTCTGCAAAGTGCAAAACACAAGTCATTAAATGCATACTGCATTTTTATGGCAGAACTTATTAAAGTCACAAAAAAGTTATCAAAATAAATAGACCATCGTCACAAAAAAGTTATCAAAATAAATAGACCATCGTATACATGTTTGTTGAATAAATTGATTAACATATCCCTGATATTGGTCAAGTAGTACCTGCAGGGGGAAAACCTGTATCAGCATATGTTTGATGATTGCATAGGTTAAAATGTTTTGTATAAAATACAGGATGATCAAAAAGTCTCTGTGCACCTTATGATTACAGTACAGAAAGCAGGTGCACAGAGACTTTTTGATCAACCTGTATAAGTAAAATTAACTAATCGTATATACTGTGTAAAATGTCTGCAGTGTGGATATGACGTTTAAGTCACAGTATGATATTTCAGCTGAATCCACGCAGCAGATTTCTTTGTGAGAAGCTCATAAAATATTTCATGTCTGTTATTGAATCCTTTCCCACCAACGATTTTAGGTTTTTGCAGCAGTATAGCTAATGTATCCATTCTTCTGGGATGTGACACTGCATCAATCGGTAATTGGTACCTTACGTTTTGAGACAGCATAGTGGTATCATCTTCAAGGGTGAAATGCTTTGTAACCTCAGGAGCCAGTTACCCGTTGATGTGGTGTCATATCTCAGAAGAATGGACACCTAACCTGTTTATTACCATATTAACATGAACCTGCCACCTGAACTATCCAAAGCCAAATGAATCCATTCTGCATTCTCACGCCATGTGTCTCTGAGATTTATTTTAATATCTTCCTGCATTTTGAATTTTGGTCTCACAGATTGTCCCTTTCTTTCAGATTTTGTTTACTAATCATTGTAAGATTGTTATTAAACATGGTCTTAGGTTTACAGTTGTTATTTGTGTAACATAATTTTGTTGCACATGTTACCAGGTGCCGCATATGGGCCGAACGTGCTGGTTGTCCACAGTTGTTAGAGAAAGGTGTAGATGTCCTCAACACATCATACAGACTCTGTTCAGATCATTTCCGTGACAAATCTTATACATCTACAGAGAGGAAACGACTTTCAAATTATGCCCTTCCAGAAATATTCAGCCATAACTCTGGTAAGATTAATCATACTTCTAGAATTATCACATGACAGACTGCAATTTGGAATTAAAATTCGTTGTGTTGTGATGTAGTGGGATTGAATTGGAAGATACATTGGGATGGAGGGGACCGCGGTAGCACAGTGGTTAAAGCACTGTGCTACAAATCGGAAGGTCGCTGGTTCAATTTCAGGTGGTGTCATTGGAATTTTTCATTGACATAATCCTTCCGATCACACTATGGCCCTGGGGTCGACTCAGCCTTGAACAGAAATGAGTACCAGGAGTATTTCCTGGGGGTAAAAAGCGGTCAGTGCGTAAGGCTGACAACCTTACCACCATCCTCGGCCATTGTCACGTAATCTGGGAACCTTAACTTCCTGGAACCCTCTGGGCACCTCGGGCCTATAATGGGACTGATTTACCTTTACATTGCGATGGAAGAAACTAATAGAAAATTTTGTTTGGGAAGCGTTAAAGGCAAGCAAGACACTGCTTGGGAAGATGAAATTAGACTGAAATGTGGAAGAGTGCTTAATGACAATGCTCATGAAATTATGAAAATGTATCAGATATGTAGTTCTCATAGCAAGAATGTTAAACGCCTTGCTGGGTTGTGACATCAAGTAGTTTGGTAGGTTGTTAACCCGTGTTTCAGGGGAAGCTGCTGTCTCCATCTTCAGGATAGGAGAAAATGGAACTGAATTTTCTTTGATACATAGGTAGCCAGCCCCTAGACTCTTCAAAGGCTTATCCAAAACTGGGGCAAAACTGTGTTGTGCAAACTTTTGATCAGAATGTATGCAGATGCTCATGAAACCCCCCCTACCACCCCCTCCCCCTCCCGCCACGACCACCC
>Ga0123354_10009362_pt1 | contig 14989 bp, 9 predicted proteins | sample TergutLab28metaG_2_FD_97872 | JGI IMG/M metagenome (GOLD analysis project Ga0123354, IMG submission 97872) | Labiotermes labralis P4 segment gut microbial communities from Petit-Saut dam, French Guiana - Lab288 P4 | ecosystem: Host-associated > Arthropoda: Insects > Digestive system > Gut ...
CAAGAGAAGACTGGAATTTCATTTCAAATGGCCAAAATATATCAGGTAAGAATTTTTAGATATGATTCCCTTCTTTTACAGATAATGGTGGTGTGATTACATTTACAAGTTGTTGTTGTTGTTGTTGTTACCTTAGACAATGCTGGACGATTAAACCTTAATTTCTTGGAGGTAAAGACATTTAGCATCCTTCAGCTCCATGTAACCTCTGTATCACAATTTTCACTGGTTAGAAGAATATCTGCAAGGTCTAATGCGAATACCATTCTGTCTGAAGATGTATTGTTTTAAATTCCGAAATAGGTTACTCTTTTCACGAAATAATGCCAGTGGTAAAGGTTAAGGTAAATTTCACCCTAGAACAAGCCACGAAATCCCAGAGGGGGAGTAGAGGTATAGCTCTACTCTTTCTTTAACCTCGGCGCTAGATTGGGGTGGGTGGTCAACGCCACTCCCCGCCCGCTTTACTCCCCTAAAAGACCCGGTACTCCTAGTATAGGAGGCTGGGTGGGCCTAAGAGCCGGTCTGGACTGGTGCGGAAAATCTCGCCTCCACCGGGATTCGATCCCCGGACCGTCCAGCTCGCAGCGAGCCGCTGTACGGACTACGCTATCCCGGCTCCGTAATGACATTGGTGGCCACCCCAAAGATGAATTCGTGAGGTGGAGACGATCAAGCGTCACTTCACTTGGAAGATTCCCGTCCTAGGCCTACCAATCGGCTGTTCATCACGAGTGACATACGCCCTGCTTTATTTGCTATTGTAATGAGAACGGATGCCCGGGTTGAGAAGAGCTTTCTACTGCACTTGTCCATGTTGGTGAAGTGTGTGAAACCTTGCACACTGGCGGAACGAAATCTTGATTGTTGAAGAGAAAAGAATTTTCCGTACCAAATCGCACTGCTAAAATCTTTTTTAAACGCCTAAATGCCTTGTCCTTTCTGTTTCAAATGAATAAAGAAGCAAATTCGACACACGCGTATGTGTAACAACAGTAATAACGACAATAATAATAATAATAATAATACGAGTTTCTTTTTCGATTGAAATGCATACAAAGTAAATTAGATTTATTATTATTATTATTTCCGAATTTATCACTTCTCAGCTTTGGCTGGGAAATATTCACCTATCCTGGGATGTAGTAAATCAACAGGATTTGGCTCGGTGGTCTTATTTGTAGTTTGAAAAGTTTCTTACAATTGAAAATGTGCCAAGAATTACAGATTCCTGCATTTGTGTATATGTATTCGGATGTAAGTTAAGTCTTGTTAGACTTTGTGATAGTGACTTTGGAATTACTCCCGTAGATAATATTACTATCGGGATCACTTGTGCTGCCTTTTGCTTCCACATGGCACATATTTCATTCGCCAGTTCTTGGTACTTGTTTTGTTTGTCTATTATTGTTTTGGCGAGATTATGTGTATTCGGGACAGCTATGACTATCAAAAAGATGTTCTTTCTTTTCTTATTCACAAAAGTTATGCCAGGTCTATTAATAGGTATTGTTTTGTCCGTAAGTATGCCGCGATTCCAGTACAGTTTGAAATTTTCATTCACCGGTACATTGGCTGGTGTGTACTATAATATGGACTTTTGTCGTCAATCAATTCAGCTGCTTCTGCCAGTTTCTGATGGATAACTTTAGCTAGTCCTTCATGTCTCTTTACATACTCGCTAGGTGCTAGTTGCTCACATGCTGAAATAATGTGTTGGATTGTCTCTGATTCTTTTCCACATCTCCTGCACACCTCATCGGCGTCTGGCTGCTTCAAAATATATTTCTTTTAGTTCTTTTTAGTATGACTTGGTCCTCTATTGCTGTTAGGAAGCCCTCTGTTTCGACGAACAAATCCGCGTTTGTCAGCCATTTTTTCGAGGCTTCTAGGTCTACATATTGTTGGCTGAGGTCATACGGATGGCGGCCATGCAAGGTTTTTTTGGGGACCATAGTCTCTTGACTTTGTTATTATATTCTTCATCTGTGGTGAGTTCATTTGCATTCGCACGGACCAAGTCCAATGGTGTGCACCTATCATCTGCTTTTACTAGTTCAGCATGAAGAGAAGACGCGACCTGTTTGTTTAAGAAGTATGTCTGAAGGAGCTTCACCTGTTTATCGTGCAGTCGAGTTATATCAGTCATCTTCTGCCACCCATTTGACGTGGTAGAGTAAATCTTTCCTTTGCAGCACGGGGGTGGTGAAATCTATATCTCTTGAGTAACGTTCTCATTTTGGTTTGGAGATTCTCTAAGTCTGTAGGTGTCCATTTCACTATTCCGAATCTAAAATTTAGTACTGGGGTCGCATAAGTATTGATAGCTTTTATCTTACTTTTTCCATTCAACTTTGTCTTTAATATGCTTTTGTGCGACTTAAGTATTCTTCACCTAGCTTCTATTTCATTCGGGCATGCTTAATTGTTTAGCTTGCATGTGGCTCAAGTATCTACACATGTCATCCTCTTTAATTGCTTCCATTGTATCATCATCCTCTGTTGTGAAGTTTCTCATTTCTGGTTTCCCATTTTCAATAATAATAATAATAATAATAATTGTTGTTGTTGTTGTTGTTGTGTCGGGATTAGATGCAATATTCAGGAAGTCAGGAGGAGGGTTACTACTGGACGTGTAGCCTTATTCCAAATAGCCTGCATTCTTAAAATCGTTTTGTGCAATTCACGTGTGAAAATTTCTCGCCAAGTTACCTTCTGAGTCCGGTATATCAATATTACTGCAGCACAATTATGATTGCATGAATAAGTATAAATAAGTCCTCTGATTTCGACATACCAAGGAACTTAGAGAACTGAGAGTTTATAGGTTTTCGCATCGGAGCAGTTATCTCTGTTATTTTGGGATGTGGCACTTCTTCTGTGGCTGATGACGCCCAACTGTTCATGAACCTTTCGATCCTTGCAAACACGACCACTATGTGGTATCGAAACATCGAACACAAATGGCCCAGTGACGCAGCGCCACATTCCAGACGAAAGAGGCCTCAATTTGGATATGTGTTTGGGATTCCAGTCACTCGCGCTTGTTCACTTGCGAAAACGTGCGGTTCTTCAAATGGTCAGGCTGCAGTGCTCTATGCCTACTGTTCTGATTCAGCTCACCTGACGTGTCCTGCATTCATATTAGGAGAAATGCTTCCCTTAAAATCCAAGTTTACATAACAGGTTCTGCATAGGGGTGATTCTTTTAATTTTCCAGATGATATAACGCTAAAGGTAAAAGGGAAAAGTTCGCCTTAGAACAGGCTACGAAGGTTCAGAGGGGGGTGGGGTGGGGGGTGGAGGAAGTATAGCTTTACTTTTCTTTAACCTCGCTGCTACATAGGCCCCGGCCGCTTTACCTCTAGGAAAGAGACCTGGTATCCCGTGTATAGGAGGCTGTTTGGGCCCCAGGGCCAGACGAGTTCGGAAAATCTGGCACCCACCAGGATTCGATCTCCGGACCGTCCAGCCCATAGCGAGTAGCTATATCAACTAACCTATCCCCGCCCACCCAGATAATATAAAAGGATTTAGATTTCTTTTTGACATGAAACGGCTAAAACTGTTATTTTGTTTTCGTATTTCTTGTTCAACAATGCTGTGACAGAAATGCGAGATAAAAACTGCTATAAGTAAATTGACATACGATACCAGTGCTGGCGTGGAACTCGTGCTGTCCTAGCCGAGGCCGTGCCGATTGACATGAAATCTGGAAGCCTCAACCTCCTGGAACCCGCAGGGTCTGTACAGGGATTGCATTACATTTGCCTTTGTTTTGTTGTGTTAGAGTTTGTATGAGTAACTGTCGTTGAATTTAATTTTCGTTTATTTTGCTTGTGGTTTACTTAACTATCGTTTTAATAGCTCAGGATGTAGGACACCGAATAGTGAACTGGAAAGGATGTGGAAGGAAGCGGTCATGGTATAATTTGCGATATGTCGATATCTGCCTAGAGAGATTGATGTGAACCATGAAAACGACCTCGGCTAGGACAGCACGAGTTCCACGCCAGCACTGGCATCGCATTTCTAACATATACGTTGAAGCAAAAGCAGCACACGTTTAAGAAGTCACCCTGAATATGGCCAACAATTGAGGTCGAAACATACCGTAGCATTAATCAATAAATAAAAAGTATTGTGCAACAGGATGGTATTGCATCTTGTATATGTAAGATATAAATTTGACAATGGTTTAACACGTTAAACATCACCAATATGTGGCAAGAATTTTTCCATTACCATTGGAAACGTTGTGAGTGTTTGTGCTAAGTGATAACGGAAAAAGTTCTGGTACATATTAGCGATGTTTCACAAATAGCTTTTTAGCTTTAAATTCTCTTTACGTTTGCTTACATTTAGCTTTTGTGTGGCATCGAAGGAGTGCACTTGAGGCTCTCATAGGCCTGTACTCTTGTTGCAGTAGCCTTCAGCACACGCTGTTACACAAAACACATACACGCGTGAGTTGTCTGTCATTATTCAAACCCTAAACTGAACATCGTGATTTATAATTTTGCTTCTCTCGCGGCAATCTGGCGAGGCAGCTTCCTGTCAGAAACCAGGTTTCCGAGGTAAATATCATATTGTCACATGAAGCAAAGTCCAAACACAGGGTAGATATGAGATATGCCGCATACCTGAGCGAAATAAAGTATTTGATATACGATTTGTTTGACGTGATCGGTGTCACTGTTCCGCAGAGTGGAAATTGTTATTAGTACTGACAATATGCAACACACAATTTATTGAGGATTAGGCCACGTCCATGTGAAAAGTTACAATTTTCCAACAATATTTTGAAAAAAAATTTGGCTTGATTAATTTTGGAGAAATTGGTACATAAACTGAAGACTTTTCCTTTGTTGCGACGCGACTTACTGTGTTATCATAATGAGATTTATGCTTCGGATTATGACTGTAATATTGACTGGTATAATTTTTGTCGGGTGACCGCGGTGGCACAGTGGTTAAGGTGCTGTGCTACAAATCGGAAGGTCGCTGGCTCGATCCCAGCGGGTTTCATTGGGAAATTTTCACTGACATAAAATCCTTCCGATCGCACTATGGCCCTGGGGTCGACTCAGCCTCTAACAGAAATGAGTACCAGGAGCATTTCCTGGTGATAAAGGCGGCCGGTGCGTAAGGCTGACAAACTTACCACCATCCTGTGCTGTTGTCATGAAATCTGGCAACCTTAACTTCCTGGAACCATCTGGGCCACTCCAGGCCTGTAACGGGACTGCTTTACCTTTACTATGATTGTCGTTCCAACAGTTAATCGTCGAAGAGCCTTGCGTTAAAATTAAAACTCTTTCTGTAAGCCTATATTCACTCTTTTAACAGACGCATAAACTATTTGAGCGTGTGTGTGTGAGTGCGTGTGCGTGAGTGTGCATGTGTGAGTGTGCGTGCGTGTGTGAGTGTGTGTGAGAGTGTGTGTGTGTTTGTGTGAATGTGTGTGTGAGTGTGTGTGTGTATGTGTGTGTGTGTGTGAATGTGTATGTGTGTGTGAATGTTTGTGTGTGAGTGTGTGTGTGGATATATGTGTGTGTTTATGTGAGTGTGAGTGTGTGTGGTTGTGTGAGTGTGTGTGTGTGTGCATGTGTGTGTGAAAGTGTAGGTGTGTGTGTGTGTGTGCATGTGTGTTTGAGTGTGATGTGTGTGTGTGCGTGTGTGTGCATGATTGTGTGTGTGAGTGTGAATGTGTGTGTGAGTGTATGTGAGCGTGTGTGTGTGTGAATGTGTGTGTGATTGTGATTGTGTGTGTGAGTGTGTGTATGAATATGTGTGTGTGTGAGAGTGTGTGTGTGCATGTGTGAGTGTGTGTGAGCGTGTGTGTGAATGTGTATGTGTGTGTGTGAGTGTGTGTGTTTGTGAGTGTGTGTGTGTGTGTGAGTGTATGTGTGCATGTGTGTGTTTTTAAGAGTGCTGCCTCCGTGTAAGGTAAAAGCACATTCTGTTCTGGTATTAAGCCTTTTTTGGTTGATACGAATTGGTTACAACATCAGTGATAAATACGCGAAGACACTATGTAAAAGGCGAACTTCCGCACACTCGTGTCGGCTATTACGCGATTTCAGTGCCCACTGTTTAGATATAAGGTGGATGACGGGGCCAAGGTTTTTCTGATTTGACCCTATTTTTAATATGCCGTTTTCTGCAACTCGATTTTGTCACAAACGCATTATATCAGAACTGAATCTAACGTCGTCTCTTTCCTCGCTATGAGGACATACGAGTGAGTGGAGTTGTGGCTCGACTCATTCTTATCCTCGGCACTTGATATAGTTGAATATTCAGCCCCACGCCCCGGTCGCTTTACCCCCACTAAATTTTACACCGTAGCCCATTGAATAGGAGGGTCGGTGGGTTCCAGCGCCGATCGGCGTGCTCCAGAGAGAAGAAAAGTCTCTTTCACTTGCCGCGAATCAAAACACTTTTCCTTGGTTGTGCAACCAGCATCCTTATCACTGTGTTACACCTAGAGTCACAGCACGTTACTTAATGACCATGAAACGTCGTTGTCCTGGTTGGATTCACTCTTCTTGTTGAATCGCTTATGTGTCGCCTTGTTTGCCTTAATTCCTTTTGAAAATGTTCAAGTGTGGCTTTATTAATTAAACAGTAAAACAATCCCAAAAGTTTGGATGAATTGCGACATTTAATTTCTTCCACACTGAGCAACATAAATTGTTTTACCTATAGGATTTTTTTTAAAACAAATACGCTAGTTTTAAAATTACACAAATGTGTGTAAGTAAGAAAGAAAGAAATATGTGCTTACGAAGTATATGCCAGTTCTGTGTAACAACAAATCAGTTTGACCACTGGCTTCGTTATTACAAAACCAAACTGTAATTAAAGGACTCTATTTGCCTTGTCTGTATTGGTTGATGTTAGTGAGAGAGAAAAAACTAAGTTACTTTTTACACACACATACAAACACACACATACACACACACACACACACACACACACACACACATATATATATATATATATATATATGTGTGTGTGTGTGTGTGTGTATCAGAGATCGCCAATTTAAAATTGTCAGAATTCATGGCATTCTACAAACAAGTGTGGATTATTTCCTGTCAGCACCCGTAGGCGTGTGTTGTTTCTGGATATCAGTTAAGATAAAATCAACTAACGAAGTGATATTGTCCAATCTCCGCTTTTAGGTTGTCAACACTAGCGCTGATGTCAGGGATAAGTTCGTTGCTAAAACACTATCATAATATTAATAAAAGCACTTCACTTCACTTCACTTCACTCTCTCGTTACTACACATATACCGTACAGCTCTGCAATAAAAGTGTGACAGTATTCTTTAAATACACTGCTCTTATAACCAGACGAAAAATAATGTCCTATACAATTAACTAAAGCACCTGACACTAATTCGAAATACACGAATCAGTATTATGTGTAGGAATAGCCCCTTTCCTAAAAGTCGTTGACACCATGCCGTTAAAGGTGACCACTTTTGATTCTTTCTGTATACGCGTACACTCTCTTCAGCAGTAACAACACAGTAAAAGGTAAAGGAGCCCCGTTACAGGTCTGGAGTGGCCCAGAGGGTTCCAGGAAGTTAAGGTTCCCAAATTACACAGGATGGTGGTAAGGTTGTCAGCCCTACGCACCGGCCGCCTTTACCACCAGGAAATGCTCCTGGTACTCATTTCTGTTAGAAGCTGAGTCGACCCCGGGGCCATAGTGCGATCGGAGGGATTTTATGTCAATGAAAACTTCCAGTGACACCAGTTGGGATCGAACCAGCGACCTTCCGATTTGTAGCACGGCACCTTAACCACTGTGCTACCGCGGTCGCCAGCAACACAGTAGGCGTGCGAATTTGTATGGCGAACAACTCTCATTGTCGTTTAACATAATGTATTAACGAGTTTTGTGGAGACTGGGAATTCAGAGCATTGTGATCGCGCGACATATTTTAAGGTTATGACGATATTTGAGGCATTATTATGACTTGTCACGTTAAACATCGGGGATTACTACGATCCTTCTAAACCCGAAATGTGACTGCTTGAACTGTGCGTGATTTTAGAGGGATTACTTGTTGAATTATAAAAAGCACTTGCAATTGTGGATATCTAATGGATATTAGGACCAAAGGCAGAAAACGAACGTCCGTTGTTTTCCTCCGAATTTCAATAAAGATGGTCGCATTGTTCTATGCCATGTGTAGTGTGGAACGGTTCATAACTCAGCACATTCGCGTAAGTATAAGGAAGTGTTTGTTGTAGATGGAATGTTAATCGGAGAGACAAGCAAGTATGGTGTAACATAGCTCCAATAAAGGGACAAGGCCTACCTAGTGAAATGCCGTGCGTTCCGCGGGAGGGGTCTAATTGTTAGACTCACAAACAAATGGTAATGCTGATGACTTAGCGACGATCACGTTATTTGCATTTCGTAAATAACAAAGGTTTGGATTTCGGGTGTGTAACAAAACAAATAAACATGCGTCCGCGGAGGTAGAATTGTCTAATTAAAAGTTAGAAAAGAATTTAAGGAGATAAAATATAGCAAGAGGCTTGGTGAATTGGGGATACAAAAGAAACAGTTTACACCAAGAAGCATTTATAAGTAGAAATAAAGTTAGCGATAGGTTGAAATGAAAAGAATATCCAGAGATATGGGGCTATAAAACAAGTAAATAAATAACTGAACACTGGAAAAAATGAGTGGGCTTCAACTGGCTACTAGTGGTTCAGAATAGAGTCCAGAAATGGTCTTTTGTGAGCAGCGTAATGGCCCTTTTGGTTTTGTGAAAGGCGGGGGAATTTTTTGTTAGTTGAGGGACTATTGTTTTTTTGAACTTCCGGCAAGGCAGTAGAATTCGTGAGAAACAGTGCAGAGATTTTTATTTCTTAAAATTTACGAATGTAAGCGAAAGCGTCAGGTTCGTCGGAAAATACACGGTAGTAAAACTAGAAGCAATGCTTAAAAGCTAGCTAATCAGGATACGGAGTTTGGCTAAATGAAGTTAAGCTGGGATTTTGTTAGCTAAGGAAGTACATATGATGGTCTTCAGGTGTGGCACTGGTATGAAAGACGACGCGACGACGGTATTTCGACATCTAGTAGCCAGTCTGAATACTGCACAAGTATTTAGAAATATTCCCACATTACTGGCACAACAACAGCACATGCTAGAACTAGGACACGAAAATTCCCAGACAGACACTCAGTTTCACAATTTGCGTGAGAGGTTCAGGGGCCAACACAACAATAATAACGCATATTAAGCACTTGCAATTCTTTAGGTACATGCACTAACTGTATACATTATGACTTAGTACATCTGTCATCCCATCTGAATAATTACGATAGCTAGTCTAGGTACACCGATCTAAGAAATACATTGATAAATAATCTCCTAACCCCACGTTGTTATTGAATCAAAATATTAAATTCTTGCTTTCTGCTTATATGCACATAACTCCCGAAACAATTTCGTGGAGATGCAAACGTTAATTTAATTTGGATAGTCAACCTAACACACAAGATAAAATTTTGTGATCTAGTGTATTAGTAACTGTTTCCATCGCAATTAAACCTAACCGTACTGGGTAGTGCAGCCCTACATGCTTGCGATTTCTGTGCTCTAATATTGCTAATTTAGAACTGTAGAATTTCTTTGCTGTATGAGTAATCACATCTTGTTTGGTGTGTTTATATGAAATTTGTAATAACTTGTTAGGCAAAGAACATTAAGAGGTTGAATTTCAACAGCGCATGTGCGGATTAGATAACGGGGCAGGAGCTGTCATAAATTGGCAATAAGTATGAAGCGCTGCAAGTGAATATATTAAAACTAGATTATACTGTGTGCACATCTGTACACTTTCCCACAGACCAACACGTAAACATTCTGCTTTCATTATCTTGCAGCTCGAAAGTTATGGAGGGTTTTCCCTTAATACTACTTGCATTCATTCACAATATTTCCTGCTTAGAAAAGGAAACTGTGTGAACAACACAGGGGTTTGTGCATATAAGATTGATAACAGAACGTCATGCTATCGACAAAAAAAAAACTGAATCCTGGCATCTAATAGATATTTTCATTACACGTTTCTCTCATGAACACCTCTAATCCTTGAAAGATATTATTAACATAGTGTATTTTTCTCTGTTTGCTTAGTTCATTTGAATCAATATAATGCATGAATAAAATCCATAAATTTATAATTTATGCGTAGAGATTTAATTTATTAATTGTTAAATTTGATACTTTTAGTTTCTTGAGACGAATAAGATTCCAAGTTTGTGTGTTTACGGCATCTTAATACACAAATTTTCACTTGGTTACCTGACTGTTCATAAGCGTATACTTAAAGTGTATATTCAGCAAGTAAGGCAGACATTATGTTCTAGTGTCCAGATACATCCGCAGTTAATACCGATTAAAAATTAATATTCTTGTTAAAGCACCTGTAAATTTTCGGGTAGGTATTTTGTGTTGGTATGTCTTTGTTGCGAGGTATGTTTTTTCCCTTTCTCGGAAGGTTTACAAAATTTCCTATTAGATTTGTCATGCCTGTCTTTCGGTCTTTTTGCAACTAACAGCTCGGAAACTGCACAATCGTCTTCGATTAATTTTTTTATAATGGTCTGAAGATAATTGTCATGCTTATTCGTTTTAAGAGTCATAGTACTTGAGAACATCAATGATATTCCAGGGATATTTCTTGTGTCTTTAAACATAATATAAATTGTTACAACGAATGAGTTAATTAACTCCGTGTAACAGAGCTCTTCTTAGGAAGCTAATACTTCCTCACTTTAGAAGTTCCCCGGAGATTGATGGAACCCGAAGATTCATTACCGCATTCACAAGGGTCCGCCACTTGTCCCTGAGCCAGAAAAATCCAGTCCAAGAACTCCAATCCTATTTCTTTAAGATCCGCTTTAATATTATCCTCCTATCTAAGCCTAGGGTTTTTAAGAAAAAACTTTTTAACAGATTTTCCCACCGAAGCCCTGTAGTGTGTCTGTTTTTCCTCATACGTCTTATGTTTCCCGGCCACGTCCGCCCCCCCCCCCCCAAATTTGTCACCCTGAAAATAGTCAGCGAGAAGTTAAACCTTGAAGCCTGGCCTTACTAGGTGTTCCCCAGCCTCACACTACTTCCTCTATCTTAGGCCCAAATATCTTTTTAGGCAGTTCCCTTTTTTCCGAAACCCTAGGCCTGTGATCTTGTCTTAATATGAGAAACCAAGTTTCATACCCATATAAATGTGGATAAATTTAGATTTCTGTTTGTGTGATATTTTTGTTAATATACAATAACTTATGTTATATGAGTATAGGATTAACTTTCAAACATTTTACTTGCATTGTAAGGACAAAGGAAATAATTTAACATTCCATTTGCAGCTTTCAAGTCAAGAGACAAAGTCTCAGGAAACTAACTAGGTACCTACTCTTGTCACGGATACTAACATGTGTTTTCCATACACTTTAATTCGTATTGTGCTCTGCGTTGTCTACGGAGCAGTACAGATTTCTTGCCTGTTAAAAGCAATGTTGATTCGAAGCTACAGGTATATTAAAACACACAGTAAGCATGGGCAATCTAAAACGACGTTCAATCTTCCGCTCCTGTCCTTTCAATACTCTATGTCTACTCGATTTTCTGTATGTGACGTGTTTTGGCAGTGGCTAGAAACACATTTTATTATCATTGCCTTGAATGCATTTTTCTCTTTACTTTTTCTGAACACGAGGCTATACAATTCATTTATAACCAAGGGTTTTCCTTGTATTGAAATACTGGTAATAATTGGAAATAAAGGAAAAATCGTAATACCAATAAATCAGGGGGTCTTTGAATGGCGTTCCCTTTCGCCTGTTATTTTCAATAACATGGTTTAGGAAAATGGGGAAATAATTTTTGTGAGAGTTCTGTATATGAGTTATTCCCATAAATTTCCTTTTATTTCCCATTTGAGCAGAAATTGGAATCCTGTAAGGTAACATGAACAGATTATATTATAATTTAGCATATATAATTAATAAATACCGTATAGAACTTTCCACCTCAAGTACAAAAATTAGTTTAGGTAGTTAAAAATAACCTATACGTTGAGAAATTTGAGCGTAAATACGTGGACTGAGAAATTTCAGTTATTCTGTCTGCAGTAAAAGTTGAGTCAGACAATTATATTTCTGTAATACTACACGTGTTTCAACAGCTCTTTAAAATTAAAAAAGCACCCTAGTAGCGAAAGGAAAGAAGCAAAAGTTTCGGAAGCTGGAGACCACTTGGAAGACATAGTTGTAGTTGGGAGGATAATATTAAATTGAATTTTCAATAAATGGGATGGCGGGAACGTAATGGATTGATCTGACTTAGGAAAGGTACTGGTGGCGGACTCTTGTGAATGTGGTATTGAACATGCAGTTCCATAAAATGCGGGGGATTTATTCACGAGGTGAGGATTTGTTACGTAGCTTCTCAGCAAGGACACTGCTGCATGGATTTAGTTAGTTAGTTGGTTATCGAGGGAGCTGCAGTGTAGTGCCGGTGTCTGTGCTTTGCATGAATCACAGAGAACAAATGCGAACAATGCAGATGGAGGAAAAGCATTTCGTCAGAGCGGTAACAGGATACAGAATGACAGACCGTGAACTCCATTAAATTATTACAGAAGTGCTAGGATTAACTGACATCAGTATAACGATAGAGGAATATGTAGAAACCAAACTTTATTTTCGTTGAAATATTTAAAACTTCTCGTTGGTTCTAAAACTTTCCCAAGTGACAAAGCACATAAAATGCATGCCCCCAAACGTCGACATGCTAGTGGATACGATTGTCGAGGCAAGTATGTATTTCTTCATCTTCCACAAAATAAACTACATAGATAAAAATGGCGTCACTTGTCGGAACTGTGTGAATTAATGTTCCGTCCTTAAATGTGCAACACAAGATAAATTATCACAAAAGCGGTTCGGACAAAACTGACACTTAGAATGTTAGACTTAGATGTGATGAATTACAAAACAAACATCTGATATAATTCCAATAATACATGCAGACAATCCTAATCAGTCTATAAATTGGGCGGATTGAGTTATTTAATTTCAAGAAAAACAGCAATACATGTTTCTTTTTTCCACAGTAAAAACTTCAGTAACTGCAATCACTAGAACAACAGAAATATGTGTGCTCTTTCTAGCGTGACATCTTCATTAATTTTAATCACTAGAACATTAGAAATATAAGTGCTCTTTTTAGTGTAACAGCTTCATTAAATTAAGTCACTAGAACAACATAAATGTAAGTGCTCTTTTTAGTGTAACAGCTTCATTAAATTAAGTCACTAGAACAACATAAATGTAAGTGCTCTTACTAGTATAACAGCTTTATTAACTTTAATCACTAGAATAACAGAAATATAGTAATTTTTTATCATTAGCCTTTTTATGCTGCTTTAGCACTATGGGTTTGGGCATAGGAAGCTCCTAAGGTCACTTATAATAGTCTACCGTCATATGTGTTAGGTCTTCAGAAGAAGTACCGAGAATGTACCCTAAAATAGTCCGTTTTCTCGCCTTTCATAATAATTCTTATACTTCATTCGATACCGCGTAGCATCTGAACATGATGCAACATTGCTTGTTACACTGTTTGAGAATGTACAGGATTTCTACGCCTGTAGTAGGCTGCTCCCAGCACCAATGTAGCTCCCTTGTTTGTACGGCAGAGAACGCAATGAATGACAGCTTCAAATCTATTGACCATGTAAGAAGTAGAATAAGAACAATGCAAAATTGTTAAGCAATAGTCTTTGTGAGATCGGACTAAAAACTTCGAATTTATAATTTTACAAGAAAGCAATGGCTTAGTTAGGTTTAGGACCCGGGGAGAATAATTACAGTGGCCGCTCGTAACAGAAATTATAAATGTAAAAAGCACACTCATTCATCGAATTTTTTAATTGGCTCAGTAATTTAAATATTTAATACCAAAAAAACCAAAATTTTCCATTTAAAATATTCATCTTTCCGCCCATTTTCCCGCCCGTTGGACCCTGTCTCTCGGGACGGCAGCACCATTTATCACCATCATAATTTCGCCCATTGTTGTCGCCTGAGATATTATAATCCTGGTATTTATCTGTAGGAAAAGAACCACGAATTCAGACATTATAGACGGTGACTCGACCGAGATTCGAACCGGGTACATCCAGAATACATGTCTGTATTTGCAAAACATCGTAGGGTATGTAAAATAATCCTCACGAACCACCAGTGTAAATATAAAACTCTACTGCCCGAATACAAATCTGTGTCTTCGTCACATCGTCGTGTGACTTCATAAGTAGAATAATCCTCACGAGCCGCCAATGTTAATATAAGTTCCTACTGATAGATGAGAACGACATCTTTCGGGGTGAATTGAAATTAACCCTCGAACTTAAGCGATTGCTCATCTAGTGACGACAGCGTCGTTTAAACTTGTCGTGCTTGGATCTGCACTTGTCTGCCGAGCATTTTGCAAGACCAGACATGTATATCTTAAGGGCTTAAGCAGAATTTGTTACGTCACGTTGTATTAAATATGATATTTGCACGTATATGCGACTTGATGCCAATTCAGTTGAATTTATATTTACAATAATCGTTAATTGACATGAAGGATGAGTTGCAAAGTTCATACCATTTTGACATGCCTTATAATTTGACGTCGTGCATATTTGAAGTGTTCAAAATGAAATTCTTGTTCAGAATTTTGTAAGGATTTGTTCCCCGAGTTTAATGAGAGTATCGAGTTTTTTTGTAGACTAGAAATGTATTTTATACGTATTTATGAGCCATATAAATTAGCACGGACCGCCTCTGTGGTCTAGTGGTCAGAGTTTCTGGCTACAGATACAGAGGTCCCGGGTTCGATCCCCGGCGCTACCAGATTTTCTGAGTAGTAGTGGGTCTGGAACGGGGTCCACTC
>Ga0123354_10009366_pt1 | contig 14986 bp, 13 predicted proteins | sample TergutLab28metaG_2_FD_97872 | JGI IMG/M metagenome (GOLD analysis project Ga0123354, IMG submission 97872) | Labiotermes labralis P4 segment gut microbial communities from Petit-Saut dam, French Guiana - Lab288 P4 | ecosystem: Host-associated > Arthropoda: Insects > Digestive system > Gut ...
CGGACTGCTCGGGTCGCACCCCTGCGTTGCCCTATCCTTTTCGGCGTACCTGAATTGTTGTCTTTACTTGGTTGTTTTATTCACCGTGAGTTACCAATTACACGAAAGTTTCGACACTCCCAAGCTCCGCATTACTACAAAATCAATCCCAAACAGCTTGATGTGACGATTGAGTTCGCAACTCAGATCGTCAAGATTGATTTTACCGACGAGAGTACGAATACCGGCGTTTCCATTGACAAAACCGGGCCGTTGGAAACCATGCCGGGAAGTAATATCCGTTACGACATCAAGAATGTCAGCAATGACAGCACCGTGCCACTCAGCGACTTTTTCTGGCGCGACATTATCCCGGTGGACGCCGCGAGGATTGACAAGATAGTAACCGGGACGTACAACCAGAGCGTTAAGTGCAAAATCACCGCCACCACCAACAAAGGCGACACCATCATCATTGCCGACAACCTGAAAACGACCAAGAACAACGTGATCGACTGTTCCAATGCCTCTTTGGGGTTGGCGAACGACGAGTTTATCACGTCGTTTATCGTCTATTTCGGGCAGGTTAAGGCAGGGTTCAGAATGGTGGATGACGCCCATGTATATCTGAACGTACTGAGCAAGAACCTTCCTAACGGCTATGTTTTCGCCAACAAATGTGACGTGGGGGGTCAGTACCAGGGAGACTGGATTATCGGGAATGCCACGGCAAAAACCGTAATTTGGTCGCCTACTCCAGCAGTTTTGCCAAAAACTGGTTGGTAAAATTGTGTGAAAGTAACTGAATACACCATAAAGAACGCCGCTCACCATCCGATAATTCGGATATTGGGCGGCGTTCTATTTTTTCAGCATTACAGAAACCATATCTTCAAGGACTTTTCTTTCAGAATCTTGAATTGTCCGGTAACTATCAATTAAGGCCGATTCACGCTCGTTAAGGGCGTATTCGCTGACTTCCTCGATTTTTCGGCGAATGTCCGTGTGTCCTACTATATAATCGACCGATGTATCAAAGAAATCCGCAATTCTGATGAGTGTCGTTATGTCTGGTTCAATACTCCGATTCTCATAATCGTTTATAGACGATTGGGTCATGCCTATGGCGTCGGCAAGTTTTTGTTGGCTAACGCCGCGTTCATCGCGTAAGACCTTAATATTCTTTAGCAAAATCACCATCTCCCTCACCCAAACAATTTTAACCGCCAATATCGTTTCTGCATAAACGAATGATTCGGCTATTTACAAGCGAATAATTCGTTATTACAATAATGATAAATTCGGTTATCAAAAGAGGATTGGATGATGACAGGCAAACTCGTTATCAAACCTTCCAAAGATAAGGTGTATGAGGATGTTTGACCCGACTGGATTTTTGTACGGCGACCATAAAGAAACAATTATTATTTCCATTGGGTTTTTAGTCTATATCGTTGCGTTGTCTTTCTTCGGTTATCGGGATGCGGGTTCAAAAGAAGAAAAGAAAGACGTTCTGGCGTTTCTAGGCGTCTTTGGTTCGCTGGCTGCGGTGTCATTGGCGATAGCCAGCTATTTTAGCCTAACGGCCAGCTAATAGCCTTGATAAGAGAGGCTTATAAGGTGCCTGGTTTTGGACTGATAGGAAGGGTGTTATTTGCCACAAAGCAAATGGTATGGGAAAACCCTGATTGAGACAAAAGCGCGTACCGCTTGCGTGACCGGGCACAGAAACATAGACGCCAGTGACCTGCCCTCTTTGACACGCCGTCTGAACGAAACGATTGAGATGCTGATCCTAAAAGGCGTTGTATTTTGGGGGTGCGGCGGAGCGCGAGGTTTTGATTTACTCGCCGGCGCAGCTATATTAACGCTCCGGGAAAAGTATCCGGCTGTCCGGCTGATCATGGTGCTTCCCTGCCGCGGGCAGGAATACCGGTGGACGGAGCAGGACAAACAGACGTACAGAGAGATTCTGGCGGCCGCTAATAAAGTGGTTTATATTTCCGAAACGTATTATGAGGGAGTCATGGCAAAGCGGAATAGGTGGCTCGTGGAACAAAGTTCGTATTGCGTGGCTTATTTGAAGCGCGAACGAACTGGAACATCTCAAACTGTACGCTTTGCGATGCAGCAAGGTCTGACAATAATTAACCTGGCCGAATCCTTGAATCGATAAATGATTTACGAGTAAAAGCAATGAACTTCTCCGCTGCAAGCAGCGGAGTATCACGGGCAAAACCCCAAGTTAGTGCGCCCCAAGGGGCGGGGAATTCGACCCGTAGAGATTAAAATAGTACCTTGGGCGCGGGATTCTCGCGCCTTTTCTGTTCCAAATGGACTTTTCTGGTCCTCCCGCTGTTAAACCTAAGAATATTTCAAAAGTGGTTCAATTCTGTTATACTAATATTAGGCTAAACTGATAGATACAACAGTATGTGATAAATTATGTCAAACTAAACGAGGCGTAATAAATGCAATATCGCATCGACGCAAAATCAGGAAACCGGCTGTCTGTGCTTGGCTTCGGCTGTATGCGGTTTTCACGCGGGCTAAACCTGAAAATCGACATGGAAAAAGCGGAAAAGGTCGTGCTTTCCGCGATAGAGAACGGCGTCAATTACTTCGACACCGCCTATGTATACGGCGGCAGCGAAGCGGCGCTGGGAGAGATTATCCATAGAAACGCCGTCCGGGAAAAAATATACATAGCGACTAAGCTTCCGCATCAGCAGTGCAAGAGCTACGCGGATTTTGACAGAATCTTTTCTGAGCAGTGCGAACGCCTACATACAGATTACATCGACTATTACCTGATCCATAATCTGTCGGCCATGGCTGGCTGGAACGCGCTGGTCAAACTTGGCATTGAAGGCTGGATAGCTGAAAAGAAATCGAGCGGACAGATTCGTCGTATCGGATTCTCATTTCATGGCGCGCACAATGAGTTTATGGCGCTGCTGAACGCCTATCCGTGGGAATTTTGCCAGATCCAGTACAATTACATGAACGAGAATTATCAGGCGGGACGCGCGGGCCTGCTGAAAGCTCATGAAATGGGGCTGCCTGTGATCGTTATGGAACCGCTGCTCGGCGGCAAGCTGGCGACGGGGCTTCCGAAGAAGGCCGCCGCGCTTCTCAAAGATGCGGACAGTGAACTGACGCCGTCAGGCTGGGCCATGCGCTGGCTCTGGGACCAGCCGGAGGTCACGGTGGTGCTCTCCGGGATGAACAGCGAGGAGCAATTGCGCGAGAACGTCAAGACAGCCGAGCACGCCGCACCCAATATGCTGACAGATAATCAAGCCGCCATATATCCGCAAGTAGTCTCTATTTTCCGGGAATCCTACAAGGTTCCATGTACCGGGTGCAACTATTGTATGCCGTGCCCGCACCAGGTGAACATCCCCGGCTGTTTCGCCGCGTATAACACATCTTACGCAGTGGGGCTTATCGCCGGGTTTACGCTGTACGCGACCAGCACCGGCTCGATTCACCCGGATGAAAATTTTGGCCCGGAAAGCTGCGTAAAGTGTGGGCAATGTGAAAAGAAGTGCCCGCAGCACATCCCCATAATGAAATCGCTGGAGGACGTTCACCGGCGCATGGAACCGTTTTGGTTCAAACTCGCGCTGAAATTATTCGACAAATTATCAAGATAAGGGATCGACATGAAACTATATGAATAGGGAGGCAACTATGAAAATCAACACGGTAACAGGCCCGATAGATACGACGCAACTGGGGTCGACCCTCATACACGAGCACGTCACTTGCGCCGATTGGTCCATGCGGATGAATTTCGGCAGCCGCTATCTGGATTTTGACGAGCTGGCGGAGATCGCCGCGGCGATGTTCTCCAAGGTGAAGCGTGAGTGTGGCGTAACAACAGTTGTAGACGGCACGCCGATCAATCTGGGGCGCGACGTAAAGCTGATTCGTGAGGTGGCCGAGCGTTCCGGCGTCAATTTCATCGTCTCCAGTGGGTTCTATTATCAGGAGGAGCTTGGGCTCATGGCCCGGCCGGAGGATGATATCGCCGACATGCTGTTAAACGAATGCCGGAACGGAATCGCGGATACCGGTATATTGCCTGGGATAATGAAGTGCGCGGTGGGCGACGCGGGGATTACCCCAATGATTAGAAAGATACTGACCGCCGTGGCGCGCGTCGCCGCGCAAACAGGCTTGCCAATCTTCTGCCACCATACCGTGTCGAGCAGGAACGGCGGGGAAATCCTCGATATATTTGAAAAGCATGGCGCGGCTCTCAACAAAGTCATTCTTGGCCACAGCGGGGATACGGACGACCTTGCCTATCTGGAAGCTATGCTGAAACGCGGCTGCTATCTCGGAATGGACCGCTTCGCCATCTGTGAAATGACCCTCAGCCTGGAACGCCGCGCGGCTGCCATCGCCGCCCTTTGCAAAAAGGGTTACGGAAATCGTCTGCTGTTGTCCCATGATAACGCGGCCTACGGAGGATTCGCCGGAAGCTGGGAGGATTTCAAGAATTCAAATTCCAACAATAGACCTATTGATTTCACGTTCATTCACAAAACGGCGCTGCCTGCGTTGCTGGCCGCCGGGGTAACACAGGCTGAGTTTGACAAGATGATGACCGAGAATCCGAGACGATTCTTCGAAGGGGAATAGAGGAACAGCCATGATATTTTACTTTACCGCGACGGGTAACAGCAAGTTCATCGCCGAAAGGATTTCCGCCGAAACCGGCGACCGGCTCATTAATATTGCCGAATGCGTTCAGAACGGCAACTTCAATTTTGATGTTGCAGGCGACGAAGCTGTCGGCGTCGTCACACCTGTGTACTTCATTGGAATCCCGATGATAGTCGCGGAGTTTCTGCGAAAGCTGGAGATTCCAAGAAAACCCGGCGTCTATTTCTATGTAATTCTCAACTGCGGCGGAACGACGGGCGGTGCGGAAAAAACGATCCCCTCCTCATTTCGGGTTGACGCTGTGTTTGACGTCGCCACCGTCAGTAATTATACGCCATTACATCAGATGGATAGTGAGGAATGCGTCAGGGAGCGGCTCGACAGCGCGGAACGTGAGATCGGAGGTATCGTCAAACATATCAAAGCCCGAGACGCCGGCGTTTTCATCACTCATGCGGGCAGGTTCCCACATCTGCTTACATTTTTCGGCTATCCGTTGTACAAATACGGGCGAAGAACCGCCAAGTTCGCCGTCAACGGCAACTGCACAGGCTGCGGGCTGTGCGAAAGGGTCTGTCCGCGCAAAGCGATAAAACTCGAAAACGGCAAGCCGGCCTGGGTAGTCCCGCGATGCGAAATCTGTCTAGGCTGTCTGCACAGATGTCCGGTGTCTGCGATCAGCTACGGGAAGAAATCCATAGGGCGAGGGCGTTTTCTGAACCCGCGCATTCACTTTTAGTAAAATTCGGGAGGCAATATACATGAACGTAATTGAAACGTTAAACGCCCGGCACTCGACGAGGGCATTCCTCTCCACGCCGGTCGAAAAGGAAAAACTCATAGCCGTGCTGGAGGCGGCGTCCCGCACACCCTCGTGGGCTAATTCGCAGCCCTGGGAAGTATTCGTGGCCACCGGAGCCACGCTGGAGCGAATCCACTCGGGATACCAACAAAAGTACGCGGAAAAAGCGCAGGCCGCGCCGGAGACACCCCGGCCCGCCCAGTGGAGCGATGCCGCGAAACAACGCCAGCAACAGCTTCGCCCCGGCATGGTGCGGGACTGCGGGGAGGCCGCAGACCAGTTTGGCGCGCTCAATCAGGCTATGTTCCACGCGCCGGCGGTCATTTGCATCTGCATGGACAAGGTGCTGTCCGAGTGGTCGCTTTACGACATCGGGGCTTATTCGCAGAGCATCATGCTCGCGGCTGTTGACCAGGGCCTCGCGACCATTCCGGCGATCACGCTGATGCACTATCCCGATGTGCTGCGGCGAAAATTAAACATCCCTGGCAACTTAAAGCTCACCATCGGGATAGCGATTGGGTACGCTGATACGAAGCACGGCATCAATAAGTTTATCAGCGAAAGAAGCCCGCTTGACGAGACTGTCCATTTCTTTGACTGATTCATTTTGGGAGGCGTGATGTTAAGATGGCAAAGAAAGTTTTTATCACGGGCGCGAACAAAGGAATCGGTAAGGAGATCGCGCGTAAAATGGGGAAACGGGGCTGGACGGTTTTAGTTGGCGCTCGGGATGAGGGCCGCGGTGTTAATACTGTGGAGGAACTTAAAAGCGAAGGCATTGAAGCGGTATGCGTTAATATTGACTTGCAAAAACAAGAATCCATCCTGGCTGCGGTAAAAACAATAGAATCCAAGTATTCTGACCTTTTCATGCTAATCAATAACGCGGCGATCCCCGGCGACATGCGCAAACCCGGATACGAGTTCAGCCTGGATGAATTGAGGAACGTCTTTGAGACGAATGTATTCGGGACGTTTGAGCTTACACGGCTGCTGTTGCCCACGCTGGAGAAAAACAGCGGGCGCATCGTGAACATCACGATCCCGATAGGCGTGACCCCCTATTTTAACCCCTTTGCATACAAAGCGAGCAAAGCGGCGCTTAACACTATGATTCAATCTCTAGGGCAAAATTTCAGGGACACCGGTAAGCCGCTGGAGATTTTCGGTATCATGCCCGGCGGGACAACGACGGACTTAAACGGAAACTCAACAGGCCCGCATATGCAGACCGCGCGGGAGGCTGGGAAGCTCATCACAGATATTATTCTTGACGGCAAGAATCATAATGGCGAGGTAATCCTCCGCAATGGTGCGGTCGCCGACTATAATCATGGGTTATTTTAACCGTTTGATCATCGTTACATCGTACTGAGCCGACCATGTTTGGTGGGAACATACGAATAAACTGGCAATTCCGTCTTGTAACGTGAAATGCCAGTTTTTTATTTGCTGTGTATATGTACGCTAAATTCAAAGGGGGATAAATTCATATGGGTTCTTTCAACCTTGTGCTGGCCGAAAAGCCTTCGGTCGCGAAAAGTCTCTCGGCCGTCCTGGGTGCTAACGAGCGTAAGGACGGCTTTTTTATTGGCAACGGCTGGATCGTCGCCTGGTGTTTCGGTCATCTGGTAGATTTGGCTGAGCCCGCCGAATATGGCGAACAATATAAACGGTGGAACCGGGAGTCATTGCCTATTTTGCCGGAAAAGTGGAAATATACCGCTTCCGAAGGAAAAAAGAAACAGCTTGATATCCTGCGAACCTTAATGTTACGCGATGATGTTGCCGCCGTAGTCAATGCATGTGACGCAGGCCGAGAGGGCCAACTGATATTTAGATTAGTCTACGACTACTGCAAATGTATAAAGCCTGTGCAGCGCCTCTGGATATCGTCAATGGAAGATTCGGCGATCCGGGAGGGCTTCAGAAAATTGCGGCCTGACGCGGAATACGACAGCCTTTACCGCTCGGCGCTTTGCCGGTCGCAAGCGGACTGGCTGGTGGGGATCAATCTGACCAGGGCGTTCACTCTTTCATATGGTACATTGCTTAATATCGGCCGTGTCCAATCCCCTACACTTGCAATGATTGTGGATCGTGAGGCCGCGATTGCGGCGTTTATGTCAGAACCGTTCTATATCCCGGAGATTGATTGCGGCGGTTTCACCGCTTCCGGTGAAAGGTTGAACGAATCCAGTGCTGCCGAAAATATCAGGGCCGCTGCCGATGGACGCGACGCTGTAGTCATGTCGGTCGTAAAAACCGAGAAAACCTCCGCGCCGCCAAAGTTGTATGACCTGACTTCACTCCAGCAGGAAGCGAACAGGCTGTTCGGGTTCACGGCGCAACAGACTTTGGACTGCGTTCAGGCTTTATATGAAAAAAAGCTATGTACGTATCCCCGGGTTGATAGCGAATATCTTATCGAGGATATGAAGAGTACGGCTGCCGCTGTGATAGGCTGCGTAAAAAAGATATTTCCGCTTGGACGCATGGTTTCCTTTGCGCCGGATATTGCCCGAGTGATAAATAATGCAAAAGTGACGGATCACCATGCTATTATCCCTACGATGGAATGCGGCAAAGTTGATTTATCCGCGCTTCCGTCCGGTGAGCGCAATATTTTGGCGCTGGTTGCCGCACGCCTGCTGTGCGCCACAGCACCGGTTCACAAGTATGAGGCGATGACTGTAATTTTGGAGTGCGGTGGGTACGACTTTACGGCTAGAGGGAAAACGGTCTTGCAGGATGGCTGGAAAGCCATCGCCACGGCATTTCAAGTAGGATTGAAATCTAATGCGGACAGTGCGGATGATGACGAGAGTTCCGTAACACTGCCGGAATTGGTGAAGCGGCAAGTATTTTCGTCTGTCACCGCTTCTGTCAGAGAGGGCAATACTAATCCGCCGGCCCATTACACGGAAGGTTCGCTTCTGCGGGCCATGGAAACAGCCGGGGCCGAAGACATGCCAGATGATGCCGAGCGGCGCGGCCTAGGTACGCCAGCGACGCGGGCAGGGATCATAGAAAAGTTGGTTAGATGCGGCTTTGTGGAGCGCCAGAAAAAGAACCTCATACCAACAACGAAGGGCATAAATCTCGTGGCTGTCCTGCCTGATGAGGTGAAATCCCCGCTCCTGACAGCTGAATGGGAGCAAAAACTCAAACAGGTGGAACACGGTAAACTAACGGATACGGATTTCATGCTGGGCATCACGGAGCTCACTAAGCGACTTGTCGCGTTAAACAGCGCGCCACTGCCAGAATACATATCCTTGTTCATATCGGAGGCATACTCGAAAACCGGCGGTAATCGCAACGTGGCACACGATAATACTACAGGCAAATCCGTTGGCAATTGCCCGCGCCGTGGTTCCGATGTATACGAAAACGTCAAGGGTTTTTTCTGTTCCAAGCAGGATTGCGGCTTCGCGCTTTGGAAGGCATCACGATTTTGGTCCGCTAAAGGTAAAACGCTAGATAAAAAGACCGCGTCCGCGCTTCTCTCCGAGGGGCGCGTTTTCTTTTCGGACCTTAAGAGCGAGAAGACCGGTAAGGCATACGCCGCCACGGTCGTACTGGAGGATGCGGGCGGCAAGACGAATTTCCGCTTGGAATTTGATAATAACAGGAAAGGCGGCGAAACGCAATGATCAGCAATGATATGAACGCTTATTGGCGACGGGATTCAAAATACTATCGGGAGCCCCGCACTACAGAAGATAAGGCTGAACAACAGCGACTTTTTGAACAGGCGCAAGCGGTTGGAGAATGGGAAAAGGCTCATCGTGTGCCTGATATAAAGAGGATGACCTGGTGGTATTCCGATTTTGGTGTGTACGTTCCTAATGATTTCGTGACACCGGAGCAACTTAGTGCCAGGTACAGTGAGATTGATTCGGTGAAAGAACGGGCTTCTAAGAAGCTTGATTCGGTGGAGGAGAATGCGGCAATGCCAAACCAATTACCATCAAAAGAAAGCGTAGCGCGGCTTCGGGAGCAGTATCCTGAAAGAACCCGCGTGGAGCTTGTTTCCATGGACGACCCTTATTCCACGCTAGTACCCGGCGACAAGGGTAGTGTTTCGTTCATAGACGATATTGGCACCATTTTCATGAACTGGGACAAAGGCTCCAGCCTTGGCCTTGTATAGGGAGTGAACAGCTTCAAGATCATTCCTGACGAATTAACGTACGCAACTGGCGCGGAATTCTGGGCCGCAAACGCCGGCAAGCACGGTCAACAAGAAGCGTTAGTTATTGGACGTAACTTCCTTAACGACCATATGCGCGATGAATCTCATGAAATGCGGCAATTCTGCCGCGAACTGTTTGCGGCTATGTATGAGACCACAGCAAGTATAGCCGACCCCAATAAAATCGTCTATCCCTATGATTTCGAGACAGCTGATAAACGTCTTGAAGCGTCGTATTATTACGCGAGCAGCCAGCGCAATAGCGAGTGCGCCCGCGCCATCGATGCGGCCATCAGCGCCAGTTACTACAAGACCGACCACTACAACCTGGAGGGGGCCGCCCAGAGGGTCATCATGGAGTACGGTCTTGAGCGCGTGAGCATGTTGCTGGCCCATCATATTCAGGAACATGACTATGACGGGAGATTTTCTGCGGCTCATAAAATATGGGCGCAAAGCATCGACGTGCCGGCGAAGTCCTTCAAGAACGCGATCCCGAACTCACATGCTACCTTAATTGACGGCATTGTCAATTACGCCAGCCAAATGTACATCAATTTGCGCGCTGACCGTTTCGCCTTACCGGGACAACCTGAGAGTGGCGAGATTGTACACGGTTATGAGGTCACAAGATCCATTTTCTTTGACGATCAGCGAGGTTTCGCTATTGCGTACGACCCTGACGCTCCAGATTCGTTCGTCTGCTGGCAGTTCACGGTTGAGAGTAACAACCGCGACTTTTACTGGGGATGCTACGGCGATGCAAAAGCCGCTTCTGACAGCTATCTTGCCCGTATTGCCGTCCATATGAGCGGAGGCGACATTCGTGAGATACCGAATCCGCTGAAAGCCGCCGAAGTAAACGTGGATCAAGATCACGCTGTGGTTTGCGAACAGGTCAATGGTGATTCTCTCCTAAATTGCCGGCCAACCGACGTATCTGGCATATCTGCCACGATGCCCGAGGCTCATACTCCTACCGACGCGGAGCGTGAGTTTGCCATGTGGCGGACGGTGACAGAGAGCAGGCGCAAGCACATCACCTTCCTCGCGCCGGGTCAGAAACAGCCTACGCGGTGTGACACGCTCCGGGGCGATTATACCGAGCAAGCTATCCGAGAGCGCATTGCCGGGCGGCTTGTCGTTTCTGCTCCTGCCGGTATGGTCCCGATGATCCCTGAACGGACTCCAACAGAAAAGCCGGGCCTGCTGGTTGACATAGAATCGAAGATGCGGGAGGGAAAGGGCGCGGCCTACCAGAGATGGGCTAAGGTTCATAATTTGAAGCAGATGGCAAAAACGATCATCTATCTTCAAGAAAAGGGCCTTGATGATTATGATGTCTTGAGGGATAAGGCATCGGCGACCACGGCTCGGTTCAACGATCTGTCCTCGCGGATCAGGGAGCTTGACGACAAACTGGCCGCTAACGCCGCGCTGCAAAAGAATATCGTAACCTACTCAAAGACCCGCTCCGTCTATGCCGAATACAAAAAATCGCGTTGGTCGAAAGCCTATAAATCAACCCACGAGGCCGATATCCTCCTGCATCAGGCAGCGAAGAAAGCCTTTGACGATTTAGGTTACGGCAGGGACAAAAAACTACCCACCGTTGCGTCCCTACGGTCTGAGTACGCTCTTGCGTTGGAGGAAAAGAAAAAAGCCTACCGGGAATATCAGCAGGCTAAAACCGAAATGCAAGAGCTGCTTACTGCAAAATCCAACGTGGACAGGCTGCTCAATATCTCTGGCGGCCACGCTGAACATGAAAATGAACGTGCGGAACTCTAATTTTCGCCATGGACTGATAAGCGGCCCGTGAGGGCCGCTCAGCCGACCGCAACGCGGTCGATCGAAGGGGTCCGGGGCTCGCCCCGGCAAGCAGGCCTCGGCGCGCGCGCAGAGGCCCTGCTTGCCTTTCGCCCAAATGCGAAGAAACACGGTATTAGTTCGAATTCAACAAGCGGTTCAGTTAGAACATTACTTACCCAGAATTCCCGTGACAAGAATCCTAGCTCCTGCGAGAATTAGCGCGGCAGCCAGACATATCATGATCGCCGAACCTTTGACCTTCTTAGAGATGACCGCGCCGACTTGCGCTCCCGCTACCGCACCCGCTGCGATACCGAAAGCCAACAATTCATTATGGTTCAGCGCACCGCTAAACAGGTGGACAGCAAATCCTGTAAACGAGGAGCATGCCAGCACAAAATGCGACGTGGCCGTTGCGAAATGCGCGGGGAAGCCTAAGAATATTAGCGCCGGTACATGGACAATGCCGCCGCCGATACCGAGAAAACCAGAGAGAAAGCCAACGCCGATGCTGATAAACACACCGGCCAGCAGATTGAACGAAAAAGCCGTTTGCGTGCCGTCTCTGTCGGTAAAAATTCGCTGTGCTCGGAAGATCCCAAGTTTGTCGTATTCCGCATGATGGTCACCGATCCGGCTTTTCATGAAAATCAGCAAAGCGAACAGAACCATACATCCGCCAAAAATCGTATCGAATAAGCGGCGCGGGGTTACAGACGTAAGCAGGGTACCAATTACGGTGCCCGGCAGCGCGGCGGCCGCGAAGATCAGCCCAGTCTTAAAGTCTATTCGCTTCATTCTCGCGTACGCCAGCGAGCCAGACACGGAATTGAAAAACACGGTGGTCATCGAAATGGCGGTCACACTCTGAGCCGGCATATCAGGAAATAGAATGAGCAACACAGGGGTAAGCAGAAACCCGCCGCCCGCGCCGATCAGCGTGCCAAACCCGCCGACGAAAAACCCCAGGACAACATAGGAAACCATCTTGAGGATCATAAGGCATTGATGTGTTTTCGTCCGGATAACAATAGCGCGCCGCCCGCGATAAACAAAATGATCACGCTAAGTATGCCGAACGAAGAACGCCCTGTAATTCCGGTTGTCAGGGCCATGAGAAACGGCCCCAGAATAGACGCGAACCGGCTGAAAATACTAAAGAACCCAAAATACTCATTGCTGCGTTCCCGCGGGACCATTTGCCCGAACTGAGAACGCGACAGCGCTTGAATACCGCCCTGGACCATTCCCACCATCCCGGCCATGACCCAGAACAGAATCTGGCCGTGATTTATAGCCGAGTCGTAAGTGATTCCCGCCCCCGACGTCTCAATGCTGTATCCCATGTAAAACGCGATTATACAAATGCAGATATATACCCCGATCGCCACGGTAATTAACCGAACGGCTGAAAATTTTGAAGCCAGCTTGCCGAAGAGTATGGAAAACGGTACAGCCACGATCTGTGTCGTCAGCAGAGCGGCTATCATCAGAGTACTGGAAAGTCCCAGCGTATTGCCGTATGACGTGGCCATCGTTATGACAGTTCCAACGCCGTCTATGTAGAAAAAATAGGCCAGTATGAAAAACAGCAAGCCTTTGTTGTTGATTATTGAAATAATAGTGCCACGCAGCTGGAAAAACAAGTTATGCGTTACCTCTTTTATTGACTTGTCGCTCGAATGCGTTTGCTTCACCCGAATCATCATCGGCAGGCTGAAAATTATCCACCACGCCGCGGTCAGCGCAAATGCAATCTTGACTGATTCCGGGTTGCTTATCCCGTTCATGGCCATCAGGATCACCGACAGAATCAAAAGCATTACGCCGCCGCCCAAATATCCTATCGCGAAAGCCCAAGTAGATACCCTGTGCATACGTTCCGGAGTGGTCACGTCCGTTAGGAACGAATCGTAAAAGAGCACCGCGCAGTTGTAGGCGAGGTTTGAAAGTATGTAACCCGCAAGCAATAATTGCCAGGTATTGACAAATGACAAGCAGAGCGTCAACCCCGCGCCGGTAAAGACAAAAACCGCCCATAGCCGCTTTTTCATGCCTCTGCAGTCGCCGATGGTGCCAAGCACCGGACAGCTTATCGCGCTCAGCAGCATAACAAAACTGGCCGCGTATCCTTTCAGCTGCAAACCTAGCGTATTCTGACCCAAAACGGTATTGAAATAGATCGGGAAAATAGCGGCTAACATGGTAGTGGCGTATGCGTTCGTAGTGAAGTCGTATAACATCCAGGCCCATTCGGGCCTGGTGAAGCGTTTCTCTTTCACGTAGCTGCCCCCGTGTATGTTCTATCTGCAAAACACCTGCTATATATGAATTATAGAACATATATGTAAAATCTGCTATCGTGTGCGGGTAAAATTTGAGTAAGGATGAGAGTCCGTGAAACATCATGCTCAATTTTCAGATACGATTAACGCAATAGCTTCCATGTGTGGCCACCGTCGGTCGTCCCGGCCACATAACAGCCGCAGCCATGATCGCCGCTGAATGCGTATCCCACATTTGAGGATGTGAACTCCACATCGTCACAGTCGCATTCACCGTATTGATCGGGATTAATATAGATGTTGCTAAATGTTTTCCCGCCGTCCGATGTGTACATCAGACCGTTAACCGTCCCTCCGGCTCCTTGAATAGTGGGAACCCAGCCGGATTCCGGGCCGGTGAAGTACAGTTTCATGGTCGCGGGCCGTCCGTTGCTCAGATAGCCGTAGTCAATCATCCGAAAACTTTTCCCGCCATCCGTTGTGTGGTATAGCAAACCGCCGACTATATCCGAGCTGCTGAGCAGGAGCCAGCCGTCCGATTCGTTGTAAAAGTTGATGGCGATTGCTCCGCCGGAAATAAAGTCGTCTTGATCAGCCGTGACGCTCCACAGTTTTGTCCAGTTTGTGCCGCCGTCTGCGGTATAGTACACCACAGCTGTTCCGCTTAGGTTGCCGGTCGCCCAACCCTCGCTGGCGTTCAAAAAGAAAAAGTACGGTGTGCCAAGACCATAGGCATACTCTCCATAGGGTGAGTTATTTGTTGGAGGCGTAATGTCCGCCCAGGTGTCCCCGCCGTCGGAGGTTTTGAGCAGCATGTCGCCCTGCCGAATATATCCGGTATTCGTGTCAAAAAATTGTATCGAGGATATTGCGTCGGTCCCCGCAAGCTGCTGAGTCCAGCTTCGCCCACCGTCAATCGATTTCACCAACGAATACCCGTTTGATTTTTTCTCAACAGCCCAGCCGGTCTGCTCATTGACAAAATCAAGCTGCGTAATACCGATAGAATCTGCTGGCGCGGTCCATACTGTCGTCCAGCTTTTCCCCCCATCCGTAGTTTTCAGCAATTGCGCCGACAGCGGAAAGGGGCCTGAGATATACGATGGGCTTAACGTCGTTTCGCACAGCCAGCCAGTGTTGTCATCAGAAAAACTCATCGCAGAATAGCTCTGGCGGACGGGGCCGGCAGGTACCGCCATTGGGTATAACTTGAAACCTCCCAGGTCGCAG
>Ga0123354_10009367_pt1 | contig 14986 bp, 12 predicted proteins | sample TergutLab28metaG_2_FD_97872 | JGI IMG/M metagenome (GOLD analysis project Ga0123354, IMG submission 97872) | Labiotermes labralis P4 segment gut microbial communities from Petit-Saut dam, French Guiana - Lab288 P4 | ecosystem: Host-associated > Arthropoda: Insects > Digestive system > Gut ...
ACTTTGCAAACAATGGAATAAAGGGTTTCTAAAACACATCCGTTACAAGTCTTTGTTTTGGCGCGTTCGCAAAACTCCTGTAAGCGACTATTAGCTTCGTCATGTCTGTCTGTCCGCATGGAACAGCTCGGCTCCCACAGGAACATTTTTAAGAAGTTTACTACATGAGCATTTTTCAACAATCTGTCCAAAAAATTCAAGTTTCATTAAAATCGGACAAGAAAAACAGGTATTGTACATGAGCAGCAATAAACATTTTTGATTATTTGGATGTATTAACATCCGAAACATGTTGAGCATTAAATAATGAAATAAAGGAGCAGGTGACATCAAGTTGGTCTCTCTTTATTCAACTATCAAGATGATGCACGGTCCAATAAACATAAGATCTACGTACAGTTTTGTTGCACTTGCGGTGCCTGATGGCTTCGCAGTGAAAGGTTTTGAAATGTGCGCCGATTAGCTTCATGGTGACTGCCTGCTTGTCTTCATGTAAACGACTGCGTAATTGGCGGAATGACTTTATTATGAAACGCGATATTGATAGTTTTGCAAATACCGGAATGTCGAAGCAAACTGATTACAGTTTTGGTCAGACTCGGAGAAGCACTATTAAAAACATTTACATAACGGCGTGGCTTATAAGCACTTCTGTGCGCGTCTGGAGCCTATTTCGCACGTAACTGGTAAAATATTTATCGGGCATGAAAAATATTTCGAGCAGATTTTTAATGGGAAATAAAACATACTTTGTGCCCAATACAATTCACAACTTTCGCGTTATTTAACGCACAAAGCTGAAGTAAAAGTAAATTTGTCTGTCTCCACGTCATGAAGGCATGTAAAGGGATTAGGTGTATAGCTGCACTGACTCTTGACGTCGGCACTAAATGAAGGCGAGTTTACAGCCTCATGCTGCGTCCTTTTTAGTCCTGGAGGAAAAGAACCTAATACCAATCGAAATGGAGGTTTGTTGGGCCCCAGAGCTGGTAAGGACGTGTTAAACCTTGCCCCAGTTCGAACCCCGGATTATCCAGGCACCAGCTTTTTCACCGTATCGACAAAGCTGTCCTGTGTTTTTGCTTTTTATTATGATAAAATTAGAAAGAAAATTCCAGAAATATTTGTAAACGCATTTAGTAGATCAACGTTTCCTACCTTATTGTAAATACTTGTAGTAGGATAACGGAACATTTTCTCAAAATATAACGTAGGGCTTATTTCCGTTGTTACACCGTGCGTGTTGTTGATTTACTCAATTATTACACCAACTGCTGCACATATATAAAATTTATAAAATTTACACATTAAAACATTAAAAACGCTCCGACATGTTTCGGTCCTAGGACCATCATCAGGGAGCCATATCGTCCTTACTAAATTCTCACTATAAAATGTCACATTAATTTCGCTGTACCAGTTGGGTATTGTGGCAGCATGCTGTGTTGTGTAATGTTATGTTGCGATGCATGTACATTCTGTGCTTCGTTGCGTATCACGCAACGAAGCACAGAATGTACATCCATAGCAGGACACTCTTCGCAACATAACATTACACAACACGACATGCTGCCACAATACCCAACTGGTACAGCGAAATTAATGTGACTTTTTATAGTGTGACTTTAGTAAGGACGATATGGCTCCTTGATGATGGTCTTAGAACCGAAACATGTCGGAGCGTTTTTAATGTTTTGATGTGTAAAATTTTATAAATTTTATATATGTGCAGCGGTTGGTATAATAATTGAGTATAACCTAGGGCTATTGCATTCCTTATTTCCATCTCCTCCGCCACATGTTCACATTTTATTTTACTACAAATATTCTGAATTTTCAAACAGTCCAAAAACTAATAAAAAGTTTATAAATTTGTGTATTTAATAATTGCTTACAAGAATGTAATTGTTCCGTAAATTCGGTGGACAGATTTCTGCAAGCGCTAGGTGTGATCCACATTGAGTTCAAAACGAAGAATATCTGTAAGCTTGTATAAATAACATATATATTGCAAAACCGAACCGTGTTTGAAGGACGTACGTGCTTAATGCGAATTGCAGAGCGAAAGGAAATTGCAGAAGAGAAAGTAAGAGGGTGTAGGAGCAGTGGGGATATGGAACGTGACGGCAGGGGAATGTCCAATTAAAATCTCATCCATAATAACATCCTATCCCTGTGCGGGTAATCTGTTAGCTCGTGCCCGCCTGCCTGCCTGCTTTCCCCCCTCCAGCACCCCATTCTCAAACACGTACACACTGTGCTCGTCGGATGATAAAAAGTTAGACATGTTCGACTGGAAGTGAGATATGCTGATCAGATTATAAGGGTTGTGGGTCAATTTATTCTGTTTTTCCAACGGAGAAAGTCTCTTTTTTATCACACCAGTAGATGCGTTTATATACTAACCATTAACTTCCTTCTCCTTCAGATGCAAATCCTTTAAGGACGGTAGGTAAGCTCTTCCTGCTTATTCTCCAGATACCTTAGTGGCGTGATCAGGGGCAACGTTTTGTCACGGAGGCAAAGAATTGAAGATGTATTACAGTTTTTATCGCCGCACTGTGCGTTTTAAAATCTAAGTAGTTTACACACCAGCAAATGCACTATGTGGCAACCTGCCACATCACCAAATACATATAACGACGTAATTTTACCGAGTATTTCGACATAAATATAACTTTAGTAAGGTACAGATAAAGCTCCCTGATGATGGTCATTAAAGACCGAAACACTTATGAGAGATATTATTTGTGTTAATGTAAATTTGGAACTTTTATCCAAGTTAATAAATAGTGCATTTGTTGGTGTGTGAATTACGTATGTATTAGTGTTAGCAGGAACAAACCGCCGAGTTATATACGTTGCCAGATACCTCAGTTCATACTTGAAGTCGGTAAAAAAGAAGAGCGAATTCATGTTGTAGAACTGCAGTTGTAAGATCGAAACTGACATCTACTTTAATGTAACGTGTAACTGACTGAGTGCCTACAGCAGCGACCTGCAATGAAGGTCTGAAAATTGTGCTGCAGTACACAGACTAAGTGGATAGGACCATTTATGGCCTGATTGCAAAATAAGTGCCTCGATTTTCAAGCCTTCTATCCGTTTGCCTAGATATCTGGCCTACAAGTGTATTGAAGACAAAAGTAAATTTGTCTTTGTGTACATCGTGCAGGCGCGTAGGGAGTGGAGGTAAGGTGCCGCTCGTTTTTAATCTCGACAGTAGAGGACACGCGAAGTACTCACCTCCATCTGGTGCTGAGGTTCAGAATAGGTGTAGCTGCAGCTCTACTAGTCCGTATGACTTCATGGTGTGGACAGGGAGGAATAACTATTTTTTGTTGCTTTTTGATCCTGACAGGGATGGAACAAATTTGTACCGGTTCTCCAACCCATAGCCTAACCGCTATACCGACTGAATTGTTCTCTCTCTTAATCTTATTATCGCAATTTTGTGTTATTCTGGTGAATAACATTTCTTTAGTACTGATTTTTGTATTTCGAATTCTACAAAAATTACCCGAAAGAAAGTTACAAAAGCTAGTAGATTTTGATACAGCAAGCCATCGCAGCTTTGCTCCACATCACGTCCTGCCACTTTCTGTGCCATGCCTTGCATTGCTTATTACACAAGAGGGGATTAAAACTAAATTAAGTTGCCGTGATAATTGTAACATTGGTCTTAACCGGAGCTGCCTTTTCCGTTTCTCAGCATCATATTGAAATGTCTGTATTCTTACTCAGTCATTATACCAAATAATGCACTTATATAAAAATTTACACATTAAACATTAAAACCGCTCCGACATGTTTCGGTCCTAGGACCATCATCAGGGAGCTGTATTTTGCTTGCTAAAGTCACGTTAAAAATAATCACAGATTAACTTCGTTGCACCAGTTGGGTATTGTAGCAGCATGCCGTGTTGTGTAATGTTGTGTTGCGAAGAGTGCCTTGCAGGGCACTCTTCGCAACATGATGGTCTTAGGACCGAAACATGTCGGAGCGGTTTTAGTGTTTTAATGTGTAAATTTTATATAAGTGCATTAGTTGTTATAATAATTGAGTAACTCGACATACATGCACGGTGTAACAATAAAAAAAACTGTAATCTTGTATGGGACTATACAGAGTGTATCTAAATGTTTGAACAAAATTCATGAGTGAGTTATTCACATTAAAACAAAAAGTTCACATAAACATGTCCGGTAATGAGTGGTTTTTGAGTTTACTTGAAAGATTAAATTCAACAATAAAAATGTTAACTCTGGAATATTTTGATTACAAGTGATATACGTTTACAGTACACGTACACAGTTCAATAAATGTTGAGCTATTCTTGTTTATCAAGTCACAATTCACAATAAATAATGAAAATATCCTCCACCTGAACCATTACATGCGTGGACGTGTCTGATGATTGACGGTCACTCACTTTCAAAGACGTGAGGCGGTTTCGAATGGTTTGAACTCTTCAGAAATTGTTAATGAAGTGTTCATTTATTTTAAATTGAAGCCGAATACATTAGGGTTTTAAGTGTCCTCGCAGATAAAAAATCTAAATGATTTGAAATCGGTGGATCAGTGGGTCAAATGTTTATTGGGCTTAATCTCGAAAATTGTTTGTGGACATATGTTTATGTGAACACTTTTTTGCTGTGGTATGAATCCAAACGTTGGTAGTTTGCGGATTATCTGTTTCTACATACCTCAGCCCTTCTTGATATATTGTTTTAATTTTCCTCCTGTCTGATAAAAAAATGTATGAACTCGTATATATTTTTGATAATGGTTTAACATTAACCTTTTGACGCCTAATGTCAACTATAGTGGTCGTACCGCACCGCTAACCTCTAAAGTTACATTTTATATATTTATTCAACAAATATAAGTACTGAATATTTTAAACATAGTATATAATCTCCGTTTTTTTCTCTTCAAAATGCAGTTAGTTTCATAATTTTAACATATTTGGTTACTGTATTATTCACATTTTATATACAGGGTGTGCTAAAATTTAAAAAATAATTCTGGCGCCAAAAGGTTATTTATCGGGCGTATATTTTATTATTTTATTTTACTATTTACACTTTTATTATGTGTGTTTCAGTTGTCATAACACACACCATAACACACACCATAACACACACCATAACACACACCATAACACACACCATAAAAATTTTCCGAAGTTATCTATTTCTTGTTTTAGCTGACGAATTGACTTTTATGTCACCACAAGTTTGGCACTTTAGTTTAAATATGCCGCTTATCAACAGTTTATTCTGATTTAGTTTTTGGCCTCTTCACTTGTGAAGTAAGGTACTGCACGATCGAGAAGCGACTTGTTGCGTTATGTGTTCTTAAATGTGTTCCCTATCTTTCTTGACCTGAGTTCTGTGGTGTTTCTAAATATTCCACATTTTGGAAAATTCAGGTCTCTGTGTGATCGGAAACTGCATTATGAAATTTCTGTCTAATTTTCTGGTTTAATGTTGTACTAATTAGTGTACACATTGTTTTGTGTAATTTTCTGTATTTTTTTATATATTTTTTTTGTGTTATGTTCATGTATTATATGTATAATGAATCTATAAGCTGTGAGTTTATTTTCCTCAGAATGGTTAGAATTTAAACGAATTTAGTGGGGTTTGGAAATCTGTCAATTGCAACTGAATTCTTTTTCTGATGAGTTACAAAGTACCAACAAACTTTTACTCTAGTCTTCTTCTTCTTCTTCTTCTTCTTCTTATGTAAGTTTAAATTACAGGTCCTAAATTAAGGGAACGTAAATATAATTTGAAAGAAGGGCACTTTGAAAGTTGGCCTTAGATGGCTTTGAAGAAGAGCACAAGATTGACTGGACACAGGCTCGTATTTTACAGTTGGGGAGCCAATCCTACTTACTGGAAATGTAAAGAAACGCTTCACCTGTTATGTTCCGACTACCCTATTTTGAGATATCTCCCGTTTGATTCACCTGGTAGGGAAGAAACGAAAACGTGATTGAGGTCAGGTCTCGTTTTTTTTACTCATGTCAGCGTGTTTTGTTTTGGTCCGTACTTCCACAGACGGGATGACTTTTGGTACAATTGACGTTTTTTTGGGTTTTTATTAATTATTTTTAGGCGCGTTCGCAAAATAATTGCGAAAAGCCACTGTTAACTTCGTCATGTCCGTCCGTCTGTTCGCATGGAACAACTCGGCTCCCACCGGACGGATTTTCGTGAAGTATGATATTTGAGTATTTTTCGAAAAATCTCTAGAGAAAATTCCAGCTTTGTTAAAATCTGAGACGAACGACGAGTACTTTACACGAAGACCATTGTACATTTTTTTTACCATATCTCGCGCACTTCTTCTTACAATGAGAAACGTTTCAAAAAGTTGTCGAAAAATGGCAACACGCATTTATTGTTCAATAAATTTTTTTTTCCCGAAAATCGCGTCGTTTATGAGATACTGTGAAAAAAAAATATTTTGGAGCCAGATAAACCACAGATGGTAATACAGTGCATACGCATTGCATGCCGGATAACTTAAGGCTACAAATCAATACACACTCGAAATACATATAAAGTATTGCTTGCCCACGGCAAAATTGATTGCACGAACGGGCCACGCTGTTACATTATATGTACACAGCCTGCCCTTTTTGTATTTCATTACACGTGGAACAGCTATTTTGTATTTTTGTATTTTGTCATCATTTTTAAATTTCATAGGTCTTGAGTTTAAGAGCATGGAGTCTAAATTGACTACAATAGCGTGCGTTGACTTGTATCAGTGACTGTGTAATGTACGGAATGCCTCAATACATTACGATAATTGGGATTAATATCAAAATCTGAAATATTAATTTAAACGTTTTGAAAATTTACGTGTCTCTTACATTAGAGCTGTACTGTATTTTTAATTTTTTTTTTTCCAATTATTGGCTGGGAGATTTGTAATAGGCATGTAGGATAGATTCCCTCGAAGGAAAGTATCAGTGAATATTTTGTACTGTTTCTTTGTGTATTTGTGTTTAAACTGCCAGTTTTGTGTAGCTGTGACTCTACACATATGTATTCATTGAGATTCTCTTGAGATGATATCAGGTTTTAACCTCTCTTGAAAAACAGGGTGTGGTGACATGTTTTCGTGTCATTTCTCATTTCCTCTAGAAAAATTTCGTGATAGTAACTTTATTAATCCATCGCAAATTCCTTATAGAGTGTTGTATAATTTATCATTTACCAGTTATCATAGAGTCGTAACCATCGTCACTGTTGCAACGTGCATTTCGTAGAATGAGTTTAATTATTAACCAACAAATATATTATATAAAATGTCACATTAAAACACTTAAAATCGCTCCGACATGTTTCGATCCTAAGATCGTAGGGAAAGATTTTCACTACGCAACACACGACGCACAACATTGCCAGACGCATCCCTAACAGCGTACTCTTACACAACACGATATGCTGCCACAACACCCTGTTAATATAATGGAATTATTTTGTGAATTTTTTAAAAATGACTTTAGCAAGGAACAACGTAGCTCCCTGAGGACGATCTTAGGATCGAAATATGTCGGAGCGATTTTAAGTATTTTAATGTGAAATTTTATGTAAGTGCATTTGTTGGTTGGTAATTAAAAGTCGGAATGTATATTTCACGTTATTTTGTGCGGTTGTTGAAAAGTTTACTTGAAATTGGTTATTTTTTTTCTTTATTGCTCTTACTAATTGTGTTTTGTGAATGTGTAGTCACGTTTCTTTCCTTGGTTTTCCTTCTTTTGTACACTGTACCTTGCAGCAGGGCTACCAGCTTAAGTATGAATTGTGAATTAAGAAAATTAAACCGTAAACTGAGGAAACGTGACCGATTTATTAAGACTGTACCCGCTAGCATCTACTAACCGTTAGGTTCGCAGACTTTTAAATTCGGTGAGCCCACCTACAGGTTATGAAAGTGGCCATCATGAAAACCAGTCTTCTTGCCAAGTGTCGACTCTTAGTAACCTTTACGATGTCCCAATACCCGTAATCCCTATGGCGAAGTGCGGAAGCTAAAGCCATGTAAACATCCGCAGCAAGTTCAGTAATCCCTGCGAAATTTGATGTTCCCAGGGCGTCCCTGTTGGAAACTCATAGTCTTTTGCAACCGTGTCATTCGAATTTTCGAGAGTTTATAGTACCTTCTTCTGACCCTGAAGAGGAAGACACTACGAATCTCCGAAACGTAGATAAATTCATATTCAACGACGCAGCGTAACACCACAAAACACTGAATGTTGATGCATCCCTGTCTTTAGTTACAGAAAGATACAAATTTTGGCAATAAGCATATTCATCCTTCGCCACATAACTCCGTGATAGCCTGTAGTCTGTTTTGGAAAGCTGAAGGTTACTCACCTGAAAAGAAATTAACTGCCTTTTTTTCTACTCATCAACTTTTACACTAAATCCTGTGATGGGACTCCATCTTGTACCAGTTGAAGCTGTCGACATTATCACACTGATCTTCAAGATCCATTTTAATATTATATTTTTAATTTTGCTTGCGTGTTACAAGAGCTGTCTTCTTTTGGGGCTTTATGGTTTCAGTTCTTTTGGGAGGTGGCGTTGTATTTTCGGTTGTGTGTTTCTCCTCACGCTTCAACAGAAGAAACAGCCACAAGCCAGAAGACCTGATTTAACCTGTACTGTCTCCAGTTCTATTTACTTACTCTTCTTATGCCTATACAACCCTTATTCCCTCGGCACTTTTTCTTCTGTCTTTCCTTCAATTTGCTCTTTCCCCTGGAAGTTGTACAGGTAACTGCGGTTTCTATTTAACAGTTTGTGTGTTTGTACAAACCACTGTTAATCAGACTGCTTTCTTTTATACCCCATTACGCTTTAGAAGTTTCTCCATAGCCAGTTTAGCGAATGGGTAGGACCTCTTAGTGTAACACTGCGCTACGCGCTACTGACGCATGCACGTATGGAAGTAATTTGGAATTAGGTGAGCACATAAATCTTGACGGCATAGTATTTTGGGCCAGTGCTGTATAGTCGGTTTGTAAGCGGTGGCGCAGTTGGTAGAGGCAATGTGCTACAAGCCGAAAGTTTGAGTTTTCGATTCCCGATGGGGTCACTGGAATTTTTCGTTGATAGTCTTTACGGCTTCACCATCGTCCTGGGGTTGACTCAGCCTCTTAACAGAAAGGAGCACCACAGATACCTTCTGGGGGTAAAGTAGGCCGGTGCGTAGGGCTGACAACCTTGCTACCTTCATGTTCCCATTGTCTCGAAATTCTTGGAGGCTCAAAACCCCGGAGCCCTAAGGACCTGGTAAAGCCTTCGATAGGGTAACTTGACATCTACGTTTTACTATAGAAAGTCTTAAATGTAAGATGTGGATTATTTTTTATGCAGTTTTATCATACATACATACATACATACGTACATTCATACATACATACGTACATACATACATACATACCTACGTACGTACATACATACATAAATACATACGTACATACATACATAAATACATACATACAGACATACATACATACACACACACACACACACACACACACACACACAATACATACATACATACATACATACATACGTACGTACGTACATACATGCATGCATGCATACATACATATATACATACATAATACATACATACATACATGCATACATACATACATACGTACATACGTAAATACATACATACATAAATACATACGTACATACATACATAAATACATACATACAGACATACATACATACACACACAATACATACATACGTACGTACGTACATAATACATATGTACGTACGTACGTACATACATACATAATACATACATACTTACATACGTACATAAGTACATATGTACATACATACATACGTACATACATAATACATAATACATACATACGTGCGTACGTACGTACATTCTTAAATACGTACATACATACGTACATACTACATACATACATACATACATACATACTTACATACGTACATACATACATACATACATACATACAAACATACTTACATACTACATACATACATACATACTTACATACGTACGTACATACGTACATTGGATTCATTAGTGTGTCATAAAGCCAGCAGAATGTGGAACAAGTCATAAATACACAAATATACAAATTTTAATGGTAAAGTACTACAAAATATTTTACAAAAACACTATTATAAATCACCTTTACACATAAAAAATTCATCTATGGTGTAAAACGAGTGTGTATATTGCAGTGTGTGTATTGCAGTGTGTATATTGCAGTGTGTGTATTGCAGTATTTTCTTCAGGCTGCTTTAAATTTTGCCTTGTCATTCTTGAGGATTTTCACACTGGGTGGTAACTGTTCAAAATTTTTGCCAGTATACAATGCACTTTTTCTAAAACAAGAGAGTTCGGCACGCGGTCTATGAAGATGATGCTTATTCCTCGTATTAAATTGTGTATAGATGAATTTGCTTGAAAAATATCCTGATTAATGATGGTGAAGTTCATTATCGAAAGTGTATACTGGAACGGAACAGGTAAAATCTCTAGTTGTTTAAACAGACTTCTACAAGAGGTTCTGGGTTGTGCATCAGCTATAAATCTGACCATTTCCTTTTTTAACGTGAAAATCTTCCCACTCTTGGAAGAATTACCCAAACAGATTATTCCATATTTTATAATAGAATGAAAGTATATTTGTGTTGTTTCCTACGCGGACCCGATGAGGAACGTATCTTAGATGTTGTTCCCAGGGAGGACGGAGCTCCTAACTCTGGATAAGACGGGAAGTCGGGCAGGTCGCACACACTCTCAATAATCCCCAAGTAGAATATATTTGAGTCTTATTGTGCAAGAGTATGGAATAATAGCATTTACAACTAAAATGTATCAGTGACATTTCTCGCCATTGGACTCTTCATTACCGTTCGCACTCACTGACTGTCCAGCTTCGTACTCTGCTGCTCAGACACAGTTCGAGCTACGCAGCAGACTGCCCCTGCAGAACAAAGCAACTATTTTTACATGTGTTGGTCCACACACTGCTCGCGCGATACACTTAGGGAGTCCAGTTATAAACAAAAGAAATGGAAAGAAATTATATTCCTCCCATGCCTGGTTTTAAGAAAGGCGAGAACTAAGCATGAGTAAATTTAGCTTATGAATAACATACAGTACATGTAAGAACGCTAAAAAGAAAACCACAACAACAAAAAATCAATGTGTGTCAACTACACAACAGTTGGTAATTTGGGAGTAGGGATAAATTACTGGACGTGGCTATATCGCGACTTTATCATCCTGTTTCTTAGGCATTGTTATCCTCCTAGTTCACTGTCGGTCACGTGGTGTCCTTTATTTCGAGTGACTGGGTGGAGAGTGAAACGGAGATTTCGGGCTTCCACCGGAGTGCAGTTAAGGCCTTCTCTGTATTGAGCCTTGCAGATGGGACCGATAGCCTGCCCTGAAATGTCGGTCAATAACTACCAGCATAAGATGTGTAATATCCCAGAAGAAAGAAAACCTGAAGAAGAGAAACCATACCAGTTGGAGTTCGGAGATTTATACGGTACATTTCTTTGTATTGCCTGTTACTACCCTGTGACTAATGACACACCAAGAATAGTAATTGTTTTCTTGATCGAAACACTTGCAATTAAGAGGCAGCATACTCGGGAGGAATCACTGAGGTCTGCCCTACGATTGTAATGGATATGTGAATTGAACGGTCATGTTGTTACCGAAATACGGATGGATAAATACCAAGCTTTATTTTGCTGGCTTTATACAGACGCTCTTGGACACTAAAATTTACTGATACGGTCTATATGGATGTACCATAGATGGCTTTGTTGTAAAGGTTTTACAAGTAATTAACATTCCCCATGATTTCATTTCAAGTAAATTATCAGAATTCACAGAACCAATAAAAAAGTCTATTCGCTTCCCACTGGTTTACTATGAGGGATATATGTGTGACTGTTGCAGTGAGATGTCAGGCAATAGCGCAGTCTGTGTCATCACAAAAATCTTAGTTTTGTCATTAACGGGGCAACGCAAATTTTCGAACGGGCCTTCGACCCTGTAGGTTTTACCTTCCGAAATCTCAGAGTAGGACGAAAAACGTTTTGTGGCTTCCAGTATGTGGGTAAATGGAAAGATGTGCCTTCAAAACGGCAGTGCCTGAAACAGCAAGTAGCAGATTTTCATAAACGTAGTCTAAGCTTCTTCTCGTCATAGGTTGCCTTAAATCAGACATTTTAATGTTGTTGTTAACCGATGTATGAATTGGAACAAAACTAGATATCTGGAGTAGAATGTTCATGCTTTATGTGGCGACATGCGTGTAAGAAATATGCAGTGACTTAAGTCTGTGATTTGCAAGTACATGTATGGCGAATGTACGTTTTTGAATTTGACATTCAGAGGGCCGTTCATCGTGATATATTCTTATAATAAAAACCAACGAGATGCACTATTTCTCAAATTTATTTTGGTGAAGAACTCTACATGTTTCGGACAGGTTTACTATTCATCATCAAGAGTCTAGTACTGTATACACAGCAATAGGTATTTGTCATACTGGTTATGTAGTTTGTCTGCTAGAGAGATCTCGCTACCTGACAATCTACATAACTAGAGAGACTCCTGATGATGGACAGTAAACCTGTCCGAAACATGTATAGTTCTATACCGAAATAAATTTGAGAAATAGTGCATCCCGTTGGTTTTTAGTACACTATAAGAATAGGGGGAATGTGCTGTATAGTTTTGTGTGATGACGGAAATTGAACTATACCTACATCATGATTCGTGAATTTCTTTGGTGATATTTTGTGAACATATTCCGTCGATGCTATTAGTACAAGTTGCACATCGATGTGTCATAGGTGCCTCGATTGTTAGGTTTGTTTGGTGATAACTCTTCCCTACTATTAATAGGAATATTTTATGCTAATTGATGTATGATTGTAGCCTCTTGTGTTCACGTTTCTGATGACCGCCGGCCCTGCTACTAGGACGAATATAATATGCGACATCAAAACACCTTAACTCAAAAACAGGAGTTTTAATGCCTGTTATAACTCCCTATTTTCAGGCTTATGGTTCTTGGCAAAGTTGACGGCTTCCGACTTTTCAGCTATCATTTCAGGATCGAGGAATCTACCCAAGAAATGAATTCCGAATGGTAACGCAAAATATTCAGCCGTGTAACAAATCGATGCAGCATAAGCTGGAAAAATTACAGTAGTCAAATCTGTTCCGCAGGAAGTTTTCAAGATCGCAATTCATAGTTAAGGGAACTTTCTTGCATACTGTGTTTTCAGATCAGTCATTGGCTTTCAGAATTTATCTTTTTTTATGTACTACGTCTATCGGTTTAATCGCTTTTTCGTTTCTAGACGCCGCTGTTCGGCTGTTCTCGAGGGGACGGTGGTGGATTGTGTGGTGAAATGATGTCTGTGATAAGAGCGTTCCGTAAAAATGTGTTACTCTTCACAGTAAAAAACGCTCAGGAAATTATGCAAGAATTGGGCAACATTTATGAACATTTTACACATAACTTTGAGTCACTTAACTAGTAATTAATTAACATATGATAAATATTTACATACGAACAGTGTTTTAATTGAAATAAACACCTTTTTATTAGTACACATTCATAGGAAACTGAGTCTCCAACACTTTTCATCGAGAATGTCTCTTCAAACGATAATACTACTGATTAGCTTAATTTCTGGAGGGCTTTTGTTTCAAATCTCGACAAAGCATTGTCTATCTTGACTAAGGTTACTGTGGTATTTCCCATTTCCTCCAGGACAATGTCAGATAATACATGTTTATGCCATTAAAAACTCGTTCCAAAATTTTTTCCAATACATAATTACCGACTTTCTTTAAAATCCTTTCCCGTATGAAATTCTCCTGTCACATTTCCTTCGGTGCTCTGTATTTTTCACATGACGACGGAGCCTTAAAACAAAACGTAAACAGAGGTGCGAGATTTGAAATTAGCAGATTTGTTTTGGGGGGGGGGGGTTCTGGTCTTCCGGAATGTTGCACTTTGCAACTGTTAGAGAGTAAGGCGATATATTTTTCGCAAAGTCGCGGTACATTGTATTGTCCGCTGCAATGGTTAATGTCTCAGTAGACCAGAAACCTACAGGGCCAAAAACAGTTGTTGGTGATACGTTCTTTCGAATCATCACTGTATGTTGTGTTGCTTATTACACAATGACATCCCAGAAGGCTACAATCCTGAATCAAGAAGATATGTAAAGCACGTTCTGCGAAGTTCCACGCTAATAGGTAAAATCTGAGAATACGCCTGGGGTCTACATTTCAAAAGTTTCACATTTATAGCTGTCAGAGCTGTTATTGTAAGTCAGTGAACTCGAAGTGTAGCTGCCGACAAATGATAAAATTTTCCATGAGTGTTCAACTGCGCGTCGTCAGAATTCCTACAAACAGGACAATGAATAATGTCTTACGATTAATTCTTAACACTGAAATGGCCAATTTGCTGTCCTCTTTGTTTTCTATTTTAAACAAACAGAGGCAGCGTACATTGAACGTAACGTGAGGCACGTTCATGTAACTATTTTTGCAGTGAAAAAAATATTAGAGGTTCTAAGAGTGTGTTGTAGCCTTAGGTATCCATTTTGCAATTCGAATGCGCCATTTTGTCATCTGTGGTATGCAGGCTGAAGCAGTGCTTCAGCCTGCATACGGATACCACACCACCAAACCACACCGTAACACCAACATAGGCTCAAGCACTGCTTCAGCCTGCATAAGTATGCCACAACATCCCAGCCAAACCACAACGTAACACCAACACATATCGAACCAGAGCAATACAACCCATGAAATAACTCAACAAATAAGTCGCAAGCTCCTGAGGATGGATGTATTAACATCCGAAACATGTTGAGCATTAAATAATGAAATAATAAAGCAAGTGAC
>Ga0123354_10009368_pt1 | contig 14984 bp, 7 predicted proteins | sample TergutLab28metaG_2_FD_97872 | JGI IMG/M metagenome (GOLD analysis project Ga0123354, IMG submission 97872) | Labiotermes labralis P4 segment gut microbial communities from Petit-Saut dam, French Guiana - Lab288 P4 | ecosystem: Host-associated > Arthropoda: Insects > Digestive system > Gut ...
AGGGGGTTCGGAGGGCCGGGGGGGGGGGGGTGTTGACGGGGCCCGAAAGTCACGATACATTGATAGCATGGCAGGATATGCCTACGTATGTTCGTGCGTTTCTGCTCTTTTTTCTTAAGTGAATTCTGGGATAGTGACTGAAATTGTGTTACGACATATTCCTTCCACATACTGTCTAGTTCACCAGTGACTGGAATTTTTCATTCGATCTACAGTCTGAGCTACGTACATCGTCGTTAAATAAATAAACAAATCAAGGATGACGTGGGGTCGCGGAGATAGGAAATGCGTGTTGCATTTTAATCGGCGGAACTTGTGGCATAAGCCTTATTTCAAGGTGATATTAAAATGAATGTCAAGTATCGGCTGTGAAAGAGCGGACGTTCGTAAACGTGTTCAGAACGGGGTCAGTTGGCGCGTCGTTGGGAACTTCATGATAAACAACCTTTGGGTTGCATGAAACTGACACACTGAGCAACTATTAGCGTCTGAAGAAAATTTTTTCTTGGAGTTGGTTTGTTATGATTGATTTTTTTTTTTTGGAGCGGGGTATATAAGTCGTTGACGTTAAAGTACTGGAACTGTTGGGTAGTACCCTTTCTGTTTTGGCAGTTCATTTCACACAGGTCAACAACGCAGTGAACTAGTCCACGGTAACCATTCGCCTGGCAACACTTGACTATACGTGCGGAACATTTTCAAGATCGGTTAACGTACTTCCTGGATGCTACTGATGAAGGTTACGCATACTCAAATGTGATGCCACCACACTCATGGCATGAGAATTAAAGTAATGTACAGCAGTTCCTCGCAAACCGTCTGTTTTGCCAATTGCGGATTTAAAGATACGCGGTATATTTGGTATTGTTATATTGTGTTCATTCATTCTTTCAAAATTAAAATTGCTACGACAGTTGTAATGGACATTAGTGTCTTACGAGATGTCATACACAGTAACGAAAGATAAAGTACTGTACTTTAGTCAGAAGATTGCCAGTGACGTGCACGGAGTGGGTATAGTCCCTGAACACTTGCGACGTAGGTCGGGTCAAAACATGTAGATCCTGTAAAAAACACGAGTCCCTATCATTATATGGGCTTCTTTCTGCTGGCCGTCATTTGTTAGGAATCCCGTTTATAACAAACGCAAAGTCAAAATTATGCAGAGCGCTGACCACACAGATCACAACAGAAAAAATAACTGTGTTTTCTCACACGCCCAAAACACGACTGTACTTCAGCCCAGTGTATTCTTAAATGGAATACATCTGTTGCTGGTCACAAACAAGGGACGGTTGATTCTGCCCAGTACAAACATTTTCCAAGGTCACCTGCATACTCCTCATTCAGGATCATTAGGCTGAGCTCAGTTGAAGGAGACTATTAGCGATAATTAAAATATCTTGGACAAAATTTAGCGTATGTCTGCAATAGCGTGTTTCATTCGATAAGAATATGCTGTACGGGCGTTGTTGCCGCCAAGTGATGAAAGTATCCAGTTCCTTTAGTATCCCAGTGCACTTTGGTGCTGCTGGTCCGTCAGCAAAAGTAGAGTACTTTAATTAACGAAACATTGTCTTAATTATGAATTCTTATCAGTAACGCAACTTTGCCATTGTATTTCAGTGGGACTGGGATCCTCGCCTGTGTAAGGAACTTCGTTGCATAACGTTTGATATAGAAAGACGCAGGGTTGCCATTTGCAGTATGAAGCTATATTGAACTCACGGAAAGATGCCCTCCGTATCTCCCTCTAGCTCTTACGCTTCTCTCTACAGAGTGTTGATAGTAGAGGTAATCGTGTGATAACCCTTGCTAGCGACGAGCGGTTCTTGCTGGTTACCCGATGTCACTGTCCTATAACAGCAGGTAGAAAGGAGCAAGTCCCAATGTTAGCATCCCCACCAGACATCGGACACCGTTCCTTGGCCTCGATGTAGCTATAATTTGGCTCAATGGATCTGAACGTGGTAGGTCTCGTACACAATCGTAGCAGACAAGCAAATGCTGTGGAATACTGCTTGTGATAAAGCATACATCCCGGTAATATATTCTAACCTGCAATTGCATTCTTTCTCCCTTGCATTTCCCCCAATTCAAAGGGCAGTTGATTGAAGAGCATCATGTTAAGTCGACCTTGAGGAGAGAGAGTTTGGGAGTCTAAACACACATCACCCAAGCCTTTGTATGGATCAGACACCAAAGTTTTATGATCGCCACCCTTCTGACGTTCTGACAGAAATGTTTATTTGTAGCTGTAAATCGTTGGGTTTGTGTTGAAAACAATACAGTTGCTACTCTTCTGTGTTAGGAAATGATGGGTCGAGGGTACCAGGTAACGTATTTCACGTCTGACTACGCTCAGTTTTATTACTGGATGCAACAACGTTTGTACGAGACAGTAATAGTTACAGTGCTAAGTAATAAAACTCATTTACTTTACGTCTGTTTCAGAATAAATGGCCTTTTTGATAGGTACTTGATAGTTTAAAATATAGACTTAACTTACAGTTGTAATGGTACTGAACCCCGAAGTCCATCTGTATGATAATACTAGAAACGCAAAGGGTTGGCACTTACTAATTATGCAATTTATATTTTTGTGCAGACAACCCCCAGGCATGTTGGGCCACGTGGGGCAAATTGCCAACCGGAATTGCCTCAAACCAAGGATATACTATGTAACTGCATGTATTAGTATGAACAAAGCGACGGTATTCAGATTACATGGCCAAAGGGAATCGATTGGTAAGGAAATACCGATCCACAAACATATCTTGCTTCCTTTGACGTTCAGATAACCGTGCATCGTGGTATGTTCTTATAATAAAACCAACTAGATGCACTAATTTCTCAAATTTATTTTCGGAATAAAACTCTACATGTTTCGGACAGTTCCTCTGTCCATCATCAGGAGTTTTTCACTGTACACACAGCAGTGGTGTATGTCATACAGGTTACAGTTACAGCTTGCGAGCAGGATCAGGACGGCCGAACCTGTATGACAGTTCCTCTGTCCATCATCAGGAGTTTTTCACTGTACACACAGCAATGGTATATGTTATACAGGTTACAATTACAGCTTGCGGGCAGGATCAGGACCGCCGTCCTGATCCTGCTCGCAAGCTGTCAGCAAAACCTGTATGACATTTACCATTGCTGTGTTTACAGTGAAAAACTCCTGATGATGGACAGAGGAACTGTCCGAAACATGTAGAGTTTTATTCCGAAAATAAATTTGAGAAATTAGTGCATCTAGTTGGATTTATTTTAAGAATATTTTGCTTCATCCAGCCGTTGGTTGTACTAGACTTGGCCCAGTGTATGAAAATTGCTGTCTTCTCGTCCATGATGCAGACCAAAATGCGCCCTGGGGACATAAGCTGACCACTCACCTCCATCTAGTGCTGAGGTTAGTAGTGGCTGGAACTATACCTCCACTCCGCCATATGCATTTCGATTTCTTTACCTCTCCCGTAGAGAGAAGTGAACATCGTACCGTCGGAGAGGGCTAATGTAGGCCTGTGCATGGTTAAATATTGACAGTGAACGCTGCAATTTCAAGTTCTTGAAGCACCGTAACACATTTAATGGATGTCAATGAGTTTTGGTTCGTATTGCACCTGAATGATTTGTGGATTTGCGTACGGTACCTGTCGTTTGTACAGATGCATTGTTCAGCGGACTGCATCGCCGATGGACAGCAACGTTATGAACACTCAATTAATTGAAATGTATTTATTTCAAGAGTTTCTTACTGAAGGGTGTCCCGTGGATGCATTGCAGCAAATTCCTGGAACTGCTACCCCGTCCCTTTCCTTCAGCATAATTTCCTGTATTCCCTTCCAGTCCGCTAGCCACTCTGTGCACAGGAACGTTGGTAGTGGTGTACGTAGTGATGAACCAAGCGTATTGGACATATAATCCTCGAGACTTCTTTCCTTGGCCTCATTATAGCAGTGGCGTAGCCACGGCCCTGCAAGCCTGAGGTACAGATTAGGAGTTGAATCGATAAAATGTTTTGGACAATCATGAAATATCATTCTTAAGGTAGTGATGCTGTCTCGTAGAATGAATGCGGGCGTTGTCGATTTGGAACTTTAACTTCTCGTTTCGTCTTTCGTTTTTCGCGAAGTACATGTTTGAATGTTCGTTCGTTCGTGACACGGAAAAGTCACAGATTCGTAACAAGTGGCATAGAGAGAGAGAGAGTCGTGACGTTGCTTAGGTCTTGAGAACTGACCGGTGAGTTATGTGGACGTACTGTGGTCAGATGAGAACTATTTAATGAGGGGGCTTGGGATTTGGGTTCGGTCGGCCCCCCAAAAAACACACATACTGAATTTTGTTTGGGATTTTCGTAGCTATTTCCTCCCGGAGATAGTTCGAGACAGTAACCCATTACATACATAATATTTAACTCCAACTCGTTTGCACAGTGTTTTTATATGTTAATCATTACTGCGACATGTTTCGGCCTCAGCTGTTTGTCATTGTCAGGGATCTCGCAAGTTCTTCGACGTGTGAAGCTTGCGCTTCAACTTTCGAACTCTCCGATTCAAGATGACAAACAGCTGAGGCCGAAACATGTCGTAGCAGTAATTAACAAATGAAAACACCGTGCAACAGGTTGGTTTTAAGCATCATACGTGTAACGTAGTTGCACGGAAAATATACAATATTAAACCCCTTACATAATTGGTGTACCACTTAGAACTAGGCGTAGAGGGGATGATGATATTAAAATTGATCTTCAAGAATTGAGATGGGGAGGCATAGACTGGAATGATCTGGTTCAGGACAGGCCAGGGCGCTTGTGAATGCGGTAGTATGAAATGCGGGGAATTTCTTGTCTAGCTAACGATCTGTTAGCTTCTCAGGAAGGTCTCTGTCCCATGTTAGTTACACGTTTGATCTTCATTATCTGTGTGTCGTTCTTCAAATGTCAGTATGATACCAGTGTTCTTACACCGTCATAAGATAATTCACTAAACGATTATTGGCATGTATTAATGAAGATCGTCAAAGAGTATAAAAATGTGAGCCCCCAGGTTGCCGTGTTGACTGAATTTTATATGATGGCACCTAATATTTGTGGGCCTCCTTATGGAAGTTGCTTCATGTCACCCTTCTGGGGCATAGAATTTTGAGGTGGCCCCTAAATTCCTGAGAATAAACTTTACACCCCGCTGATAATCAGAGCAGACTGTAAATAAATCGGGTTTTATTTGGGTTAGGCTAAATGGAAGTTGGGATTCCGTGGCGTACGGATAATAAATTTGAAGGTAAGGTTCGGTGTTTGGCCGAACTGCACTTGGGACGAGCCGTGTTCATATTCCATAATTTCGGTCCATTTAGGCCTCTAGACGGAAGCGTCTGCAAGCCAAAAAGTATGAGTCGCGCTGCGTTCTTTGCAGAAATTATTGTAATTTGTAAAATGGTTAAACGTTAGCAGTTGTAGGAATACTGCCGTATGGGATATCCACGGATTTCTGTTTGTGTGCTATTTGCATCCATTTTCGATGGCTGAGGTTAACATCGGTGATATATGAATGAATTAGTACGGTATGTTGGTCAGTGATGTTGGCATGTGAAAACCAAAATATTTGGGGAAAAAATCTGGCTTAATACAATTTTGCCCAAGACAGATAGGACACGCGATGGCCTGGGGTCGGATCAGGGCCTCCGCGGTCAGAGTCCGACGACAAACCATCAGAAGCCATGGCACGGCCATGAGTATCTGTCAGTTTATGGCGCCTGTCTGTGGCCAGTAGCCAGACTGCGATAAACGATAAAGGCTTGTTCTTCCGACGTTGTGCGTCGTCTGTAGACGTTCTTGAACATGCTGTTTTTCGTCAGCAACGAAGGGGAGGGGTCTGTTATGTCCCGGAGGTAGTAGACCTTATTTACTCTGACGCTCTGTCTCACAAACATCAACGCATCGCGACAGACGCAGGCCGAGACACTGCATTTCACTCCAACACCACGCAAAATGTACCTTGGAACGTGACGATGCGTAATTTGAAGTGCGGTGATCAAAGGAACCCACTTTGGAGTCTTTCACTACGATAGCTGCACTGTTTGAGTCTTAAAGAAATCTTAGCCCATCCTAGTTTAATCTTTGCTTTCACAGAGCTGGTTTAACGTACGTTTGTTCTACATCATACAATCGGGGGTTATGGCGTCTGATACAAAATCAGTGTTCCAGTAAGAGGAAAGTTCTGGGAATATACGGGGCTCGAGGTTGACACAGGTATGTGGAGCTGTGCCGATGGGTCTGTATTTCCCAACGTGTCAAGAAGTATAAGTAGAGTCGTTTGACTCATCGGCCCTAGCGGATGAAATAACAGTATTCTTTCGAAACGCCCAGAAATAGTGACTCATCGACACAGCGTCATGTTCTCTTAGACCTTAATGCCCTCGAACTTTCTTTGAGCTTTGTAAGTTACAACCTATACCACTGCAAGTTTTGAAGTGGCAACGAAAGGTTGTGGCGTACCTCTGGCACCCCTATAACTTTATTACGTTGTATACAACGAAAAGTCAGTGAGCAGATGTGACTGGTGTCTGTTGCACTAAGTATTTGTATCTGTTTAGATTGTGGTCTTCTGGGTTGTGGCCACGTGTGATGTAGATGGTTACCGGCGTTTGGGAGGAACCTGCTGCCTCCGTGTGCGTCTTTCTTTAATGTAGTGGCGTCAGGTGTTTATGATACCGTATAGTTAGTCTAGTAGGTGGTTGAAAGCCTCTGGGTAAAATATTCATTTTCCACGTCTTCTACCTGGAATGCGAACGCAGCATGTTGGTCCGAAATGCTGGGATACATCGCTGAACGATATTGGTGGTTAGCCATGTTTTCAAAGGAACTTGCTGGTTCTATCTGCATCTTGTATCTTGGGGTATGATGGCATGTTCCTTCAGAACGCTAGGTGATGACGCTGTGTGTTTTGGTTTTGCTTGATCTTCATATTCTGCCATGCCCATGGAGGATGATGATGGTCAGGAACGTTGGTAACCGATTGCCACACTGCACAGCGTGATAACATAGTAGGCTACAGTGTGATCACCGAACGGGTGCGCGGAATGGTAACGCTGTGGGCTTGTTTCCGGGAGTTGTTTGGTTCGAATTTGGGCACGATCGTTAGCTGTCCTGAATTAGATATAGTGTGGTTTTCCTCATTCTGTCCAAAAAAAATACTGGCTTTTACCTCTATTTAGCCACGATTATTTCCTGCCAGATCCTGTGCAGTTTATAATTAATCTTATCACTAGATAGAACCGGGTTAGCGTAGTCGATACAGTGACTAGACTGCGGATTGGACGGTTGGGGGTTGGAATCCCGGCAGGGGCAAGAGATTTTCCTCTTTTCCAAAACGTCAAGACCGGCGCATTTGCCCACCCAGACTCCTGTTGAATGTGTGCTGGGGTAAAACGGCCGGGGTTTGAAGTTAACCACACACCTCCATGTAGTGCCGAGGTTAAGAATGAACGGAGATATACCTCCACTCCCCCTGTATGCCTTCATGTCGTGAAGAGGAACAGCGTTACCTTTACCTTATTCCCATAAATGAGGTCAGTATTGTGCGAATTAAAGACAGCATCGTAAAACGAACCTCCTCTCACAGTGACCTTAACCGTTGTTAAAATCTCAAATCTCTGATTTTCGTCTGCGTTACGTTTTGGGGGTATCTAGAGGTAGTTTGGAAAAGCGTTTTTTAAGAACATAAGAATCGCTAGACCATTAAATTGTTCTAAAACAAGACTATCCCATAAACTGTGGAAACAAGAAATAGCCAAAATACCAGACTGGCCTAGAAGAAGGGCAGTTGCAGAGTTCTGACTGTGCGTTGGGCATGATTGCTTGGGCACACATCTTCACCGCATTGGAATCCGTCCTGACCCCTACTGCATGCTATGCAGCCTCCGCGAACCCATGGGCAGAAACCACCTAGGACAATGTACCGCACTACTTAATGGGACAGAGTGTGAGCGATACTGGGAGGCCAGGACAAAAATGATGGAAAATTGACTTTGTCTTTTTACTATTACTATTTTTGTGACTACTTCTTATCATTAGGACTTTCATACTTACTTTGAATGTTTTTAGTATCTATACTGTAATTTTAACGTTTTACTTTTATTGGTCGCATAGGTCAATGATAAACAGTCAGTGTACTTGCCATTAGAAAAAAAAATGTTCTAAAAAGGGTAGTCTTCGCGGAAGGTCTGAAGGCCAGTGTCCATTCCTGGCTTTGTGTTTTATGAATGTGCTGCACCTAGAATTCTTTTGTATGTCACATGTCTTGGTGACTGTGGGCCGCATACAGAAACAGAGCACCGTGCTCCTTCAGGTCCAGTTGCCCCCCCACCCCCTCCCCCGGACGTTACGTGCATAGAAAGCATGTTTACTTGCTGCTGTATTTCCCACCGGGTGTGCCCTGACACAGTTAACGTGCCACAATTTAAACCAGCTGCAGGGCAAGACCGCGCGATTTCTTGCCTTCGAGTTTCAAGCAAAACAGTAATTGTCACACATAGTGCTGTGACATTAATATCAAAGATGCACAAATCCCGGGCTTCAGTTCATCCGGGCGACTAAATTTTGTAAGGAGCCGCCTATAGAATTTTGTGGTGGATTCTCAATTTTTGGAAAAGTTGTGCACCCTAGTTTAAGATAACGATCTTTTGGGGTGTGTGGCCTTGTAGATTAGATCTGCACCGACATTTCTAGAGGAACCTGGTGCCCCTGTTGATGGACGCAACTGGTTTTCGGACACCATGATACCTAACTACAAACCTGCACGGCATCAAATCGTAGACAACCACGATTCGAAGCCGCCCCGAGGACCCATGCCACATATACGGTGGTGTCCTTCGTAAGTTAACTTCTTATTGCCTAGCGGTTACTGTCTGTAACATTGGTTGAACGTTGTAAAATGTTGTACACACTGTCTACAGCTGGTGTTTATGTGTTTTGTACGGATCACAAAACAAACAGCGATTATTTCCGTATACACCATACACTGCTTGGTTTTTATACCCCCGAGATGGAAAGTGTTGAATGCGCGGTACAGTCCGAGTATATAAATGAAACATTATGTTTTATCTTGGTAGAGGGCATGCCATGTGTTTAAAGTACATAAAATAAAATTAAATGTGTACTCCGTGTGGCACAACTGTATGTTGATTTTATTACATTTCTATTATTGGCTACTAGTTTCGGCCTAGTAGCCAATAATATAATAATAATAATAATAATAAAGTTATGTCGATGTACATATTTTATTTTATTAATTACGTTTGGTCCTTCGCGAGTTAATTACAAATTAACTGCATAGAACAGGGCTTTCCTTGTGAAGCTGACAGTCGCTTGCCAGCATTACGGCTTTGAACCTATAGTCCCTTAGCGCGTTCACAAGGCACTGTTACGTACCTTGAATTGAATGAGTCCCCGGGGTAGCGTAGTCGATATAGCGACTACGCTAGGACCTGGACGGTCCTGCATTCGAACCCCGGTGGGAGGCGACATTTTCCGCATCCTTCCAGACCTGTCCTTGTGCCCACCCAGCCTCCTGTACAGTGGATACCGTGTCATTCGCGGGACTAAAGCGGCCGGGGCTTGGCGTTAACCACCCCCTCCCATCTAGCGCCGAGATTAAAGAAAGAGCACAGCTATACCTCTACTCCCTCTCCGTGCCTTCATGGAAGGTTATAGGGTGAACTTTACCTTCCACATCCTTACACTCTTTAAGATCCACTTTAATAATGTCGTCACATCTATATTCAGGTTTTCCAGGAGGTCATCTCCCTTTCGGTTTTGACACAATTTTTTTTTGCATGTGATCACATGCCTGCCATCTCGTCCTCCGTCACTAGATCACGATAATTGGGCTGTGCAGCCTGTGACCTAGCCACTGTACCAGCTGCTTAATTCTTGTGAGAATATTATTAAAAGCTTGGTTTGAGTTGATTGTGGTGTGTGTGGGTTTAATAGCACAGAGGCGAACCGAAAATGTAACTTTGAAACATTTTTTTTTTTTTGCCCAGACCCCACCCAGTGCCAAATCAAAATTTAATATATTCGGTACTTTTAGATGTGCGACGTTTATTTCTGCGTCATGTAATTTACAGGATTTGTTGCATCGATAAGGTGAGAAATTATAGGTTAACGAACGCTTTGTACGCAAACCGACCAAGACCGAATTTAATCGAAATCCGTTTCAATAGTTAGGGGTATGAAAGACTGGAATGTACAGAACGACCTGCCTGACGTGCGGGAATAGTGTGCACTTGATACAGCAAACAGCGTGGAGGTTTAAAGGGGCCGTATGTGCGTCCTGATGTTAACGATTAAATAATAAACTGTTGTCTGCGGTGATGAGTGTGTTCCGTTACAGGGAAGCATTGTGTTTCCCCACGCTAATTGCGTACGTAATGCTTGTTACAACACCCATAAAATCGTGACAGACAGCAGCTTTCTATCCACGCTTCTTGGCTGTAATCTTGCAGTCGACATTTCACAGAAATGGAAACAGTTCGACTGTGGGTAGCTGTAACTCAGGCTTAAGGCATGTTGGCTGGAGTCACGTTAGGTTAGCGGTTTCAACCTTTTACTGCTTGCGGCGAATTTGGAGGTACGCTGTTCGTTTTTATTAGGCATTCTTTACGAAGTGAAAGACGTACCGCCTTATGTAGAGGTCATGTTAGTCTGTCCGTCTGTGGACTAGGGGCAGTGACTTGAAAAGTTCGTCCGATTTTCGTGGAAATCGGCGGATCGACCGTCGTGGTTAATTTAATGACGCAAATGAAGTTGTACCCGTAATTCCAATTTTTCGTCACCGATTTTGATGAAGGTTTGGTATAGAAATGTCCACATGATACCGTTCAGATCGTCAGGGCTTTGTGAAGATCGGTATAATGAAAGCTACGCGTTGTTTTAGGGCGTAAGTTAAGTTATTCCCCGTACTTTCTACACGTTATGTCTGGTTTGCATATAAAACTCGGCCCAGAAGATCTCTATGCAATGCCCGTGGGTATTCGTGACGAGTTTAGTGAAAATCTGTGCATTGGTTTGCCCCCCCCCCAACCCCCCCAACCCCCTCCCAAACACGCTTTTCTACGTTCTTCGTCATTTTCGGAATAAATTCGATACAGGAGTGACCACAACATTTTTTTGAGTTGCTGGGTTCGTGAGAATAGGGACATTGAAAGCCCTGCTGTACTGATGGGCGTCAAATGAATTTCTATCCTTCCATTCCACATTTTATTTGCCACACGTGGGCGGTTAAATCAGGCATCCAACGGAATTATGTTACGAAGAAGCTTACCACAACTGTGTAGGCCGTAATTACATGGATTCGTCTTCGGTTACAAACCTGTGGGACCAGTTTGAAATGCGTCTCGGTTTATCTGTCGGCCATCACGTGCAGAAATGACTCACGACTTGTTTACGGCTTGTTTAAATAATTCTGTTAACTTAAGTCATTCGTCATTCAATGTTAGAGGTACAATGCTGTCATTTTTTTTTAAGTGGCTGCTGGGTGTGGGATGCGCTTGGACGAATCGGCTGTCATAAAGTTACTTCTCATCTAGCGATTGTTACGTGTGTGAGAGGCCCACGCAGTCTCCTTGACAATGAAACAGAGTTTTTTTTTCTCTCTCTGGGAGTATATCGGCCGGGACGCGAAGCTGACCGCTCCACTCCATTTGGTGATTGGGCCAAGATACCTCTCCTTTCCTCAAATATTGATGGCGTGTTAGTTACTGTTTTAAATCCTAGTTGTTACTGTATGTACCACGGGATTTAATTGTTGACAGTTGTACTTTCTGCCCACTGAGGATACAGCTGCATTTTGTATGGACCTTTAAAACAACCACTAATAATTTCCCTCTACTGCGTTAACTAACTTGTTTCTATAACCGAGATGGAGTGTGCTTATCAAGTTAAATTTAGTCTTCCACCACGTAGGCGCGGGTTTGATCCCGGGCCAGTCCGTGTGAGATGGGCGCTGGAACTGATTCTTCTCCAAGTAATTCGGTTTCCTTCCGTCAGTATCGGTCCTTCAGTGCTGCATATTCAATTTTAGGTTATTAACACTCTTACCATTAGGACAAGCGGGCGAAGTCTGGGAACCGTCCTGAAAGCAGTGCGTTTCGTAAAACGGGGAGGATTGGGTAGAAATGTACTTTCACTTTTTTTTAGCTTTAAGTGTGTTAATGAAGCAAATGAAGCATAAAACATCTTTTAAGACGGATGGTGCTGGAACGGGATTGGCAAGGCCTAGAAGGGAGGAAATGAGGACGGAATAAAGACGGAAATAAAGAAAGGAGTAGGCAGTGAAAGCAAGGAAAATAGAAAGAAATGAGTGGAGGAGGAAAGAAGGAAGCATACCCTGATCAACACTTGTAACTCCAGAGCTTACATTTTGTAGTTCATGGTTAATGTTATGACGCCCTTAGTATCTGAAACTGTAGCGCGAAGTATAGGATGATTAACGAATGTTAGGTTGGAATTGAGGCACTGTTCCAGAGCTCGTCTGTAGCAAGTGAGGGACATCACGTAAAACGTTTTGTGATCCGGTGCCCCGGTCGAGATTCGACATGGGCACCTTCCTAGTACAAGTGTAGTTTGGCTGATGGGTGTTAATTAGCTTGTAACAGGTTCTTCTCATCACTGCGTGATGGAGCGTTTCGTTAGGTTATGATAGTAAATTGTTTGTAGGCGGTGTGAGGACACAGTCGGTAACACAGCAGGGGTGACCAGATAAGCGAGCTCTGGGAGCCCCAACTTGCGAGACCACGAGGGAAGAACCATGTCCTGATTCATAACGTCAAACGTACGGTAGCAACACTGCTCACTGCATGAGGTAACGCAGCTAGCGCTTTCCGTTAGCGACGCTAGGAACAACAACAACTACTACTACTACTACTACTACTACTACTACTACTACTGCTCCTGCTACTACTGCTACTTATTCTTCTTCCTCTTCACCTTCTTCCTCCTCTTCCTCTACTTCTTCCTCTTCGTCCTCTTCTTCCTTTTCCTCTTCTTCCTCTTCCACCTCTTCTTCCTCCTCTTCTTCTCCTTCTCCTCCTCCTTCTCCTTTTTGTGGAATCCACTAGTAAATTGTTCAAATACTTTTTCCCCGTATTCATATCTTCTTATTTCTGTTGTGAGTTTCATTTCTGTAGCAGATCTTTTACACCTCTTTTCTCGGTTGGCCTCGTACACTTATAAAGTGCTAAATGTTATTCTTACAGACAGCTTGAGCGAGCCGCACAGTGACGTTTATGGGCCACTCCTGCTGTGTATCATGGAATGAAACGGAAAGGGCGAGGAAGGAGGGATAGCCTTATTTAAGTTACTCAACTGGCATTTGGTTGGAGGGACTGAGGAAAATCATGAAATACTTAAGACTAATTCGAAACAGGCACCTGCCGGATACAAGACAGGAGCGTTACCGATTGAACCAACGTACCCGGTCTGTTTTGAATCATGTTCTGGTCATAATAATCCATCATTCGTTCTGTCCCCCCGAAATTTCGCAAGGCTCTTGAAAGCTGTCCGCTTTGCGTGTGACACATGTCCATCTAATTCTGTTAACATGGAATAATTAACGCGTCAAGTATATTAACAAGTGCAGGTTATCCTGCGTTACGTGTCTGCCGGAACATTTATGTCTTATAACAGTACAAAAAAAAACGCAAGATAACGACCGGTGTGCAATTTTGCTTTCACTTCAGCTATTCAGGTAATGGAAAGGAGGCCCTCTCCCACTCCCGCAAAGTTCTTTGAACTCTTTTTCGTGATTTTAAAGTCGTGAATGACCTTTTAATGGGATATTTGATAATTACGAATTTACACTTCAAAACTGGGGCAAGGGGGGAGTGGTACTTCACTATCACCTATGCCGATATTGCCTTGTGTTGTGAGGCCGGTAGTTGCTTGCCCAATTGATTACTTGTAAGATACCGCTGTTCTATGGCTTCAAGAAATACGGACTTACTAGACCGTAAAATACCTCGCTTGTGGTATTTGTGTATTTACCAAGAGTGCACTGAAGGTCGCTGTTACAAGCAGTCCTCGGTTAGCGCTGCCCCGATCAATGTGATTTCGCTTTAGCGATGGCAAAAAGATCGTTGAGATCGTTGAACGTTGTTCGAACTCGAACGCTGTTATAGCCGGCAGCCGGCGGGATCTTCAGCAGCTAGACTTTCGGGTATTTTGATGAATTATTGCGCTGAGATTTTCAGGAAGGCGAATACAGCTTTAAACCGGGGGGGGGATTTTGGGTAGCAGGTACCTCAGAAATTTTTTTTTTTGGGGGGGGGTGTCTACAAAGCTTCACGACGTCGCTTTCAAAAGACAGGGATATTAAGGCTTACAATTAAAAGGGGTTTTTTTGAGTCCTTTTAATTGTAAATAAAACAACGGGAATGATGCACCTAAAGATATTAAGGTTTGTTTTCAGTAAGAATTACAGTATATCTAGGCAGACACAACAATCTTAGTAATTAACCAACTTAATGCACAAATTCTTGTTTTATAATAAGTTTGTTATGTGCCTCTACATATTTCGAGCACTATGTGCTCATTGCTAGGAGGTCAAAATTGTATTATACAGCGTCAGGTATCATCACACCTGTAGGTGACCGTTCCGTGCACAGGTTGAGCGAGGACTGCACCGGACCGCCACCTACAGGTGTGATAATGCCAGATGCTGTATAATACAGCGATACCTCGGCTAACGCGTGACCCTGCTAACGAATTTTTCGGCTAACGAAGAATTTTTTTCGCTGTTTTTTCGGACTCGGCTAACGAATATGGATTCGGCTAACGAATGTTTTAGTGGATGCGCGCACTAACATAAAGCAGCAAACATGAACGGTCGGGCCATTCCAGGAGCTTATCTTTTCCGTCTGTATGTGTGTTTCGGCTAACGAATGTGATTCCGGAACGAATTATCTTCGTTAGCCGAGGTATC
>Ga0123354_10009370_pt1 | contig 14983 bp, 11 predicted proteins | sample TergutLab28metaG_2_FD_97872 | JGI IMG/M metagenome (GOLD analysis project Ga0123354, IMG submission 97872) | Labiotermes labralis P4 segment gut microbial communities from Petit-Saut dam, French Guiana - Lab288 P4 | ecosystem: Host-associated > Arthropoda: Insects > Digestive system > Gut ...
ATAATTGCCTCACTTCTTCATTTGTTCTGCTCCTCCAGTATCCTGCTACACATATTGGACCAAATATTTTTCTCAGCACCTTCCTTTCCCAAATACACAAATTTTTCTCACCATTTGCCGTTAAACACCATGCTTCTGAGCCACACAGCACCACTGGTCTTGTTATTGTTTTGTACATTCTTATTTTTGTTGTGGATATGGCTTTTGATCTCAACAGTGGCAATACTGAGTAATAACTCCTATTTCCAGCCATTATTCTTGCTTTTATATCTGTGTTATTATCACTATTTTTTGTTATCAGTGACCCTAAGCACTTGAACTCTCCCACTCTTTCAAATTCTTAGTTATATACTTGTAGATGTTTCTCATTCCTAAAACGTACTTTATTTCTTGTATTTATCATGTACTTAGTTTTCTCTTCATTTATTCTCAGCTCCACTTCGTTGGCTCCCTCTTCCACTTGTTTACAGTCTGTAATAACTAACTGAATTGAAAAACTGTCTGTACTGTAACACTTAACAGAGTGTATAATCTGTATGAGTGTTGTTTTCTTTTCCCACAGCCTGCTTCAGACCTTGACACAGCACAAGAAATCTTCAAGAAGTTGCTCAAAACTGAAGGTTTGAACCCACTAAATGTACCCATGAATTTGCTGAAAAAATGAGGCTCTCAGTATGATACTAGTTGCATGTCACACAGAGGACACGTTTTTGGAGTGAAGATCATTAACTGTACAATACTATTTATGTTATACAAGTAATTTTCATTAAATAACAATTCTGTTTTCATGTGTAATTTTCTAGCCTTATGCATGTTAATGGTATAGAACCTTACATTAGTGCCACTGGTCTGTTGTTTTATCACAGTGTCCATATACACTAACCCTCAGCTAAACTCAGTTTAGCCACCTCCCTGGAGAACACAAATTTTAGAACATTAATTGGTGCAAAGATTACTATAGGAATTAAGAGCCTAGGTTTCCCCCTCCAAATACAGACGTGCATCGCCTAACAACGGGAATATGTTCTGAGAAATGCATCATTAGGCAATTTCATCACTGTGCAAATGTGTACTTACACAAACCTAGATAGTACAGCCTACTACACACGTAGGCTATATGGTATAGCCTAACACAATGGTCAGTATTATATTATTATAATCTTATGGGAGCACCGTCATATATGCAGTCCGTCATTAACCGAAACGTTATGCGGTGCATACCTGTATTAGATACAGGGCATGCAGCCTGTACAAACTGAGCCAACATATAGTGCGCAGATTTTTTGTTCTACCAAATATGCCTATATCATTTATTCAAATGAAACTGAATAAAATTGATAAACATGTACAGTACAAGTACAAAAGAACATTCAGACATGAGAGTGGTTATTGGCAGTAACTGGGACACAAGGTGGCATGTTGGCTGGCCTATGAGTAATTGGAAGCAAGCAAGCTACTGTGAGCATGGAAATCCATTTTCAAAGGAAAAAGACATAGTTGGGTCCAAAAATTTGTAACATAAGTATGTTATATAGTCTCCAAAAGCATGAAAGTCTATTTTTAATAAATACATAAAGTGGTTGATGGAGAGTCTCATTCCATAAAGCATGGTAGCAGTCAACTTCCCTTGCTGAAAGACAGCAGTTTATCAAGCTCAAAATGATCTGTTCACAACAGTATAAGAGTAGAGAAAGCCATCTCATCAGCTACACAGTCTCCCCCGGATTCGTCAAACCCACTCATGAGCAGTTAGTTGAAACAGTGGTCTTAAAATGGGTGAACACAAAAGGTCAAAGTCCCTAACAATGAGGTTCAGAAACTTGGAGACACTACTGTACTGTGCAGACCCAGCAGTACATCTGAGGCACCGACAGCCACATACAAACTGCACAGTGTTATCACCCAGATCACAGGATCAAACATACATTGCCCTTTGAGCTTTCATGTCAGGGGAGGGAATCTACTTTTGTAGAAAATACTAAACAGTGCAAATAAACACATATATATATCCAGTTTTATATATTTATTAATTAATGCAGTGCGGTATTAGACGTAACTGTCATGTTATATGTTACATCCAGAGGATGACTGCTGTTAGTTACGCTGCAGCCATCATGTCACAAGACACTTAGCAGATCTCTGCAGCAGCTCCAGTCCGCCATGCCGCATTAAAATATCTGCGGACAAATAATGCATGACATCAATTTCATGCCACTTTTAATTCATGATAGCACAATATCAAATATAGCTTCAAAATATTTCAAAACACAAACATGTTATAACCCTTTGAATTGTGCCATCCCTGTTGTGCAATATAAACTATTAAGTGGGTTTGAAGTCAATAACACAACTAATGTTTAGTTAGATGTTATATTCTAGTTCAAAAAGACTACATGTTTCGGCCAGTAGTGGCCATCATCAGGTCTTCGTCGTTCGACACACTTAAGACCCACACGAGGACAGCACATAGCAGATTCCCCATGACAGGACTGCCAAGCTCTCCTTAATTTTGCTTTGTTTTCTTAGTTTGTGGTTCTTTGACTTCCTAAGTTTTTTTATATTATAAGACTATACCTTTTGGTTAACTGAGTGGCTTACCCACATACCTACTATAGATAAATCAGACACAAAAAAGGCCTTGATGTTGAGATCTCATCATCAAACAAGACAACACACAATTGTATAAAGTACTCTTTAAGTGTGTCGAACAACAAAGACCTGATGATGGCCACTAACAGCCAAAACATGTAGTATTTTTGACCTAGAATATAACATCTAACTAAACATTAGTTGTGTTATTGACTTTAAACCCACTTAATAGTTGTTATAACCCTTCCAAGGCTCCTTTGAATACGACATTCTGTCCTTACAGTTACTTTTAAATGGTAGCAAGACCCCACTGATGCAGTCTTGTTTTTAAACCTTCTTTGGCATATGTTGAATGTAATGTAAGCACCAGGAAATGCATGCAGGTTGTTAACTCTTCTGGTTCACTTAACAGCATGTTGGTATACTCATGCGCTCTTTCATGTCCTGTTTTATTAATTTTCTTTCTTTATGATGATTAACTAATTACACTAGGGGTTATTCAATTATTATTGTATTTTGAAAATTGCAGAGCCACTAATTGAAATATGCAGTGCATCACTACTATCATGATTAGGTTGACCACTGTCAGCCTTTCTTCATCAATACTCTGAATGTCATTATGAGCTATGAAATATTCAAGCCACTTTCTATCGGTGATACACACACAACAAACCAATTGTGAAGTCAACACCCAGAAACCATGGAGACATGCCAACTGGGGGTGTGATGTCACAACCCCACTACCATGGCAACCAGGGTGTGGCATCACAACCCAGTAACCATGGCAACAAAATATGAAATGCACTAAGTTGTAACTCACAACAAGGGTGTGACTCACATACTGTATTGCTTTTAAATAGTTAGGATGATACTTGCTCCACATACCTACATAAGGGAGAAACAAATACTATACTGTATGAAATACAAGCATAGTCTTTGTTCAGTGACTAGGCTTGGCTGATTAACCCAGAAATCACAGTTTGATTCCTGGCAGGGGCAACAGTCTTTCCTCGTCCCCAAAACATCCACATCAGCTGTGCCACCCACATCCTAGTGAACTGGTAAAACAGCCAGGGCATCAAACTTACCACCCCCCTCCATCTATTGCTGAGATTAAGAATGTATGGCACCCTACCTCCACTTCCCCATAAGCCTTCATGGCACGTACAGAAACAAACTTACTTTTACCAAACGCACACGTAGAAGATTATAACTGATGAGTAAAATATAAATACGGTATTATTGGATTTCTGGTCTTTGTACATCATTTTAGTACTGAAAGAGAATCAGATATTTTGGGAATGGGACTTGTTGCTGTCATCCAGTGTGAAAAATGGCGAAGTACCTGGCAAGGTCCAGGAACAGTGACACCAGCTTAACATACCACCTTCATAAATCTTTAGAATTAACACATCCTTTTAAGACATAGTCCAGTGGTAGTTCAGCTGACTGCACAAGCACATGACAGATAATTATGGAGCACTGGTAAAGTAATCTATAGGAAGAAAGAAACCTTTCTCAATACGACTTTGTCCACCACAAATCCCTGGAACTGAACCCAGGCCTCTGCAATAACAAGTCAGCAACTAACTGGCTGAGCTGTGGCACAGTATGAAGTACAAAATGTGTTATCTTAATCATCACAGTTTATACAAGTTGCCATACCTGTATGATGAGCCACACAGCAAATGTATAGAAAAGTTTCCATACCTCTGTGGCAAGCCCTACAGCAACAGTCTATACAAGTTTCCACACCTGCATGGAAGCCCTGCAGCAACAGTTTACAAAAGTTCCCGTACCTGTGTGACGAGTCCTGCAGCAACAGTAATCCCTCCAACCCTCAGCATGAAACGTCCGAGCTCCTTGATATCTCTGTACAGCTCCACACAAATAGGATGGGATATTTCGAGCTCAACAACAGCATTGGAATTGCGAGTGAGACATCGTGGATGCCGCTTCATGACTTCTCCAGAACTCTTGTTTAACTGAGCCACTAGTTTGGTGATCACAGCCTGTTCTAGCAATGATTGGTGATGCAAAATCACCTGAACAATAAACACAGTATTGAGCTAAAACTGTAATAGTCTTTGGTTAGTAAATCTGCTTACAGTGGTAAAACTCTATGAAAGGAAAGTGAATGCAAGTGATGTCTAAGGTCAAAAACAATGGTTGATAACAACAAATAAATTACGGGCACACACACACACACACACATCAGTACGTGGCACACAGTGAAGGAATGTTTTATTACTGAATAATTGAAAAGCCATTCAAAATTATTCCCGTCCACACTATGATCTTAAATGAATGTGAATGAATTAAATGTTTTCAATCCAAAATACAAGGGCCATTCAATAACTATGGTTACATTGGTCATTAAATTTAAGTATAAAATCACTATGATCTTAAATGTAGCTAATTTATTGAACTGAGGTTTCAGTATTTTTCAACAACCTGGTGCCTTTCCAAGTCCAGAGATCATGAAAAATAAAACTGACTATTCTTGTACTTCAACTCTGAATCCTTTACAACAAAAATTATCATTCAGTGACAGCTGATGCTTCAACAGCTGGGACAGGATCATCACATGTGCTTAACATCACACACCTACAATATATATAAGACTGTAAGTGTACAGTCAGCCCTCATTTAACGTTACCCTGAACAACGTTTCACTTTAATGCTGACAAATTTCAGTGGCCAGTTCAATGGACAATGCCCAGAGTAGGATTTATATTTTTGCTGGCAGCTGGTGGGATCGTCACCAACCTGACTCCCAAGCATTTCTGAGTACTACTGCTATGTGGAATAATGCTCTGTTCTACACTGTCTCACAGTGTTGCAATTTCCAGGAACATAACCCCAACATTAAACAAAGATATACTGTACTCTGAAAAGATAAATTCTGGTGTAAATTTATCAATCAAGCAAACATACTGAACTTACTGAATATCCTTTTGTTATCGGAACTTTAATATTGAACACAACAATGCGAGCTTCAAAGTGAGATGTAACTGGAATGGGCTGCATTGGGTCACACAAGATATATCCCACTGCAACATTCTGCATTTCAACTCCTGCCAACGTGACACTTACTTGATCACCAGCAAATGCTACTTGTACTGCCACATCATCAATACACAAACCTGCAAATAACGGTACATAGTTCACTATAATTTTGCTTCTCACAGTTTAATTCAGTGCTGGGAATGCCTGGGTTCAAACTGCAGCTGGATATTAGCATTATAAACTAGATGGGTAACAGCACACAAATTTTATTAATAACGGAGAGTGTCTTAAGATTAGGATATTCCGGGATCTGACACCGCATAGCAGTAGATAGATACAGTAGGGATGGTTTCATAACGTAACGTAACCTGGGATATGGCCATGAGAATGAACAGCATGCATATATCACTGTCATTCTGCAGTCAGAGGGGTGGGAGTATGAGCAGATGACACCACATTTTTATATGTAGCAGCTATAATCATGTGACAGGTAAGAGAACTGTACGGTCAGGTTTCACTGCTGTCAGTCTGAACAGCCGTTGAACCTCACACTGTCACTACAGTGCGAACTGCTGTTCTTCATTATGTGGTATGCAACCTGTACTTGTCTGGGTAGTTGGTGAAACTCACATTGAAAGCCATGATGCAAAATGACAGGGAGTTTATTGAACTAATCCACCTATGCTAATGTTTCGGCAGAAACTGCTGCTTCTATCTCTAGCACTTAACATTGGGCAGAACAGGGAAGACAGGTAGGTTTGACACAGGCTCTACAAAAAGGCTGTTTTGTAAGTGTGGAATAAAAGAAGTGCATGAAGAAGGAAGATGCAGAAAAAAGGTAAAAATTACAGTAAGAAGTATAAGGGGAGAAAAAGCAGACTAAGAGGAAGAGAAGGATCAGCAAGACGAAAGGTGGTCATGGTAAGGGCACTATCAGGGTCAGGTCACAGCAGATCAAAGATTCAAGTCTTCTGGCATGTGATGCAGTGTCATTAAACAGGTAGTTCCCTACACTTTGAAGGACCATAGTGCCTTCACCTTCAGAGTCAGACTGCGATCTTTCTCACTGTCAAGAACCACTCGCCCAACACACAGCATCACATCCGAGAAAAGTGGAAGACTGAGGTCCTCAAATCCCGCGGTAAATCAAATGTATGGTGTAGATGTGCTGCTTCCATGACTTGCTCTGAGAGGGACCATCATCCCTTTCATATATATCATGCACCATTATTGTACCCTTAAGATGAAGGAAGAACAAATGCACCACTACAAGCACCCCACATCCCACCCAATTATTCATATCATAGTACCAATATTTAAATAAACGTAACACAATTCTCAGTTCAAAACTGCTACCAAGATACAATTCTGAGCCACTATCCACAATGCAATACACACCTTTTATCACAGCACCTTCGTTCTGCGGTTGAACAAGCACTTTGTCTCCCACCTGCACCATTCCCGTTTCTACACGGCCAGACACACAAAAGCCAGATCCGGTTCCCTTGAAGATATCATTTACTGACAAACGGAACGGTTTTGTGACAGGTCGTTCGGGAGCTTTAAATTTATCTGTTGACAACAAACATTACAAGATTATGGTAAGGAGAAAACCTATGCCTTTTTTCAGCAAGACAGTGTAACGGCTCACACCATAAACAAATCTGTCTGTTTATACATTGTTTTCGGTCACATCTGTCGGATTTGAACTTGTGTGACTGTAACTTGTGAGGCACGTTAAAGGATAAAAAGTACAGTAACCTTCCAAACACCCAAAATGTGACATCAATTTCACCAGCAGAACTTCAACATGCAGATGCAATAAATGTCTGCAAGCCAAAGGAAACTATTTCTGGCGCCTTGTTAAATACATAAATATTGAATGCAATACATGTAACTTCACAGCATGGAGCTAGACTTGCAGAAAACTGCAACACTGGCACAAAGTAATCAATAATGTGGGTGAGATGAAACAATGACTCTGTATATGGATTAACCTCAGGCTTCAAAGTGTTTCAGGTAACTTTTAGCTCTGAACTTCCAAAACATGACACAGAATGTGTAAGTTCAACAATGCTAACACAAGAGGCCAGCACTGGACAACTTTCTGAAGCAGGCATATGATATCAGTTTCACCACAACTCCCTTGCTTGACACTGGCTACATACAGGTTAGATGTTTGTACAGTACCTCACTGGAGTAGCAGAAACATGGCTTCGAAGTTATGCTGCTTCTGTTCATGTACTCTGACTCACTGATATTGCACAGCTGCATTACATATTGCAGGTACAGTAATCCCTTGGCTTCTGAGTTTAATCCATTCCTTAAAAACCCTCATAAAGCAAAAACTCACAAGAAATAATTTACCATTGCAGTTTATTTGAAAAATTTTGATTTATGAGGTGAAATTCTTCTCCCCTAACATGCAAAGTCCACCTTAATACAACAGAGAACAATACCAAAGTATGAAAAAATCACAATAAAAGCCAATTACTGTATTGAAATGACCATCATTAGCCTGTACATAAACAACAGGTACATTATTACAGTTGTATGGAAAATGCATAACTATCAGGTACCAACCTTCCTATGAAAATTAATGTAACAAAAACACTCGTTGTGTATTATAAACATACGTAAATTATTTGATATTTGGTAAAGGTAAAGCAATCCCTGTACAGGTCTGGACAGGCCCTGAGGGTTCCAGGAGGTTGAAGCTCCCAGATTTCAAGACAATCGGTGCATGAAGGCAGTAAGATTGTCAGCCCCATGCACCAGCTGCCTTCACCTCCCAGGAAATATTCCTGGTACTCATTTCTTTTAGAGGCTGAGTCAAACCCAGGGCCATAGTGCAGCTGGAAGGATCAGGTCAATGAAAAATTCCAGTGACACCAACAGGAATCAAACCTGTGCCCTTCCAGCTTGTAATGCAGTGCCTCAACCAACTGCAACATCACATACCCCATTTGATTTTTGGGCCTCTGTAAAGAATAATAGGATTTCAAATTGAAGAAAATAGGTATTAATTTGTCCATCTAGTATGAATAAAACCCATGAAGGACTGCAGTAATGTAACTGGGTTCCTATGACAGCACTGAAGGAGCACTCATATCACAAAATGGCATCCTTTAGCCATTTTTATACTGTCACTTGTGCTCACAATTATAGTGCTTCATACCCTTGTCATGCTGTCTGCTTAGTGTCAAGGCTGCATTTCACAACTATACAAAACCACTCACAGAATTGTTTTAAGTCTTGACATACCCACCAAATGCAACAAAATTATCAACAAAAGAAATTAATGAATTAACATTTACTAATCTTACAAAAAAGGTACTAATGGTTACATAACTGCTACATCAGTGTACCTACAGGTTATGGTGCTGCTAGAGCAACATACCAACAGGCTAGGACACTGTTACATTAACACACCTATAACATCCAGGAGGCATGGCCCCTTATACCACTGCAGCAACATGTCCTCTGATGGTGGAGAAGTGAGGTTTTCTCCAGTCAGGCCACTGCATGGGACAAATGTGACATTTGACTCCATAAATCCAGCTTGCTTAAGAAATGCTCCCAGCTTTCCAACAATCTCTTCAAACCTCTCCTGTGACCAGCCAACTGTATCAAGCTTGTTTACCACAACACCTAGCTGGCAAACACCTGTGGACACAGTAACACATCACATACAGTCTTCTGGGATGTGACGCTGCATCATTAGCAGAGCAGTTACCAACATTTCAAAAATTCATACTGCTTTCATCTTCAGAATCAAGCATTCTTCTGTAGCTGCTTCACCCTGAAGAAGGCACTACAAGTCTGCCAAATGTTCAGAACTACTTGCCCAACAACAATGTCACAACCCAGAACACCTGCATCCTCAGCAACAACACTACAAGACCTCAGATGTCACACTGTCTCTGTTACAGCTACAGACAGCACTTGGTTACAAGACAAAATCGTACCTACCCAAGGACCGCACTAGCAAGGCGTGCTCTCTGGTCTGTCCCCCACTCTCAAAGCCAGTTTCAAATTCTCCCCTAGTGGCATCTACCACCAGCAAAGCAACGTCAGCCTGAGTGGCTCCTGTAATCATGTTGGGAATGAAGTCCTTGTGGCCTGGGGCATCCAGCAGTGTAACGACTTTTGTTGCAGTCTCAAATTTTGATTGCCCAACATCCATTGTTATGCCACGTGACCTTCAAAAGAGTTAAATGAGTATAAACTTGTGAGGTACATGTACAAGTGGACGACTATGCCTGGACGGCATGATACAAGGTAAAGCTGTCCCTCTGCACATCATGAAGAAACAAATACTGGAGGAGCAGACATGTAGTTCCACTCATTCTCAATGCCAGTACTAGATGGAGCTGACAGATCAAATCTGCAATATAGCTGTGTCACCCCAGGGAAACACACCCCTGTATGTATTAAAAAGAGGCTAGGTGGGCCCCAAGCTAGGTTGGATGTTCTGGAGAAGAGGAAATCACTTTTCAGTGCCACAAATCAAACCGCAAGTCATCCGCTCAGTAGCCCAGTCACTATACCACTTCTGTTTGGATGGCATGGGGAGCAATACATTGTGCTTTCACCACCATATTCATAATTGTCTATGATCTTCCAACATCTATGTGGTGGGGGGAAAGGAATTATGGGACTGTCTGTTGAAATGCATGGTAATGTCACAAAAGCTGACACAGACCAATAGGTACACCATAACACATATGCTTTAAAGCTTTGATGACATTCAAACATGCCGTACTGAGATGGTACAAACATGGGGTACTGATACAATACAACCATGGTGTACTGATGTGGTACAACCATGATGCACTAACATGGTACAATCATGGTGTACTGATATGGTACAACGATGGTATAGTGATATGGTACAAACATGGGGTACTGATAGAGTACCACCATGGTGTACTGATATGGTACAATCATGGTGTACTGATGTGGTACAAAGAAGGTGTACCCATATGGTACAAACATGGGGTACTGATAGAGTACAAACATGGGGTACTGATAGAGTACAACCATGGTGTACTGATATGGTACAACCATGGTGTACTGATGTGGTACAACCAAGGTGTACTCATATGGTACAAACATGGGGTACTGATAGAGTACAAACATGGGGTACTGATACAGTACAACCATGGTGTACTGATATGGTACAATCATGGTGTGCTGATGTGGTACAACCAAGGTGTACTCATATGGTACAAACATGGGGTATTCATAGAGTACAAACATGGGGTACTGATACAGTACAACCACGGTGTACTGATATCGTACAACCATGGTGTACTGATGTGGTACAACCAAGGTGTACTCATATGGTACAAACATGGGGCACTGATAGAGTACAAACATGGGGTACTGATGTGGTAGAAACATGGGGTACTGATACAGTACAAACATGGGGTACTGATGTCGTAGAAACATGGGGTACTGATACAGTACAAACATGGGGTACTGATACAGTACAAGCATGGGGTAATGATACAATACAATCATGATGTGCTGATACAGGACAACCATGGTGTACTGATACGGTACAAACATGGGTTATGGATACAGTACAAGCATGGGGTACTGATACAGCACAAACATGGGGTACTGATACGGTACAACAATGGTGTACTGATATGGTACAAACATGGGGTACCAACACAGTACAAACATGGGGTACTAACATGGTATTAACATGGTATTGATATGGTATAAACATGGTACTGATACAGTACAAACATTGTGTACTGATACCGCACAAACATGGTGTATTTATACGTTACAAACATGGGGTACTGCTAAGGTACAAACATGGGGTACTGATATGGTAAAAACATGATTTACTGATATGGTACAAACACGGTCTACTGATATTGTACAAACCTGGTGTACTGATATGGTACAAACCTTGTCTACTGATATGGTATAATCATGACAGCTCCATTTACAAAAAATCAACTGGTGCAAGGGTTTCATATGAGAATACACGAGAAATCCTTCTATACTGATTTCTAAAGTGTATTTTAAAGTTTAATAATGTAAGTACTTATCCCATTTATTAAGAAATTTTACATGTAAAACTTGGAACTTTGAAGTAGAAAAAAAAATCAGTAATTTATTTTGTGTGATAGTTTATGTGAGCTGAAAAGACTTGCCTGAAAATGACTACATATAGTCAGAACATGTAGCAACTTAAACAGTAATAAGCAATACAGAAGTGCCCAATGAACAGTTTGTTGCATCTGTATATACACTTTACAATTACTTGATTTCACACACTTCTATTCCATTATGTCTTCTATGGCTATCTCTTGAAGAAACTGCACAGATGAAAGAAAGTACACATCATCAAAAAAAGAGAATTATTAGACTGATTTCCTACAATAATCTAAAATTCCATCTTACAGTAAGAAGTGCATATGGACAACTGAGCACTGACACAAACTGTCCAGTGGCACAGTGCACAAGTCTCACCTCTCTTCACCAGTTTCATCCAGAATCCAAGCATAAACAAATGACTGTTTTCCCAGTTTCTTACTTTCCTGTTCATACTTATGCATGGTCTTCTTGTTGACCTGACCCAATGAGTACAAAAGATGTCCCATCAGAGTGCTCTTGCCTGCATCAACATGACCAATTACAACCATATGCAGCTGCTCTTTGCTTTGTCCCCGTTCCTGCTGGTACTGAGTCAAGACATCCACCTTATTTTCACGAGACCTAAAGAACATAAGGCCAGGTAATTATACAACCGCAGTACCGAGATCCACACAGGCCTACCAAAACTGTGACTTCAATTCCACTGCACACTCCTGACCTGTACTTATCATCCAGTGAAACTCTTGTAATTGTGTTGTGATTCTGTTCTGAATGACAGCGAGAAGAACAAACCACTGCACAGAACGTTTTTATTTATCTTTTACACACGGTTGTTTTAAAAACGACATACATATATATTCATAATTTCTGTGTAAGTAACCAGAGGTAAACAATTATGCAAGGGTATTACCGTCTTAACACAACTATATTGTCAGATATATATAAATATCTCAACTACATGTTTCGGCCCTTATGGCCATCGTCAGGTTGGATAAAAAATCAGAGGAAAAACTACGTAATATAAATATGGTACAGTACAAACATTAGTGTGGTGTAAGTGGGGGATGAGATCTCGTTTACAAAGATATGGAGGGCGTGTGTGCTGAAGGTGTTGTTTTTGGTAGATCCATATCTTTGTTAACGAGATCTCATCTCCCACTTACACCACACTAATGTTTGTACTGTACCATATTTATATTATGTAGTTTTTCCTCTAGATTTTTTATCCAACCTGACGATGGCCATAAGGGCCAAAACATGTAGTTGAGATATTTATATATATCTGACAATATAGTTGTGTTAAGACGGTAATACCCTTGCATAATTATTTACCTTTGGTTAACCAACACAATAAGGTCGACTCGCCTTGAAGCTGCATAAGTTAAATTGACAGTTTTTTCAATTACCAACATACAGAATTTAAGGAAACGTCTTTTCTGCAAAAGTCTAATTTTCTCAGAATTAATTTTCTGTGCCTCAGGGGCTTACTGAACAAGGTGCCACAATTTATTTCCATTTAGTGTACCGGGCTAACATTTATCTATAAACATGTTAGCACTTCTGCTGTTGATGCTTATGCTGCCGTTGGGTTTATAATCTTAAGACAAAACTGTCCACTGCTGCAGGAGGAACCTGAAGAAAGGGACAACAGGCAGCACCACAGCACATAACAGAAGAATGCAAACTGAATTATATATCACCAGGACTTCACAGCTCATGTTCCACTCAAACAAGTTGTAACTAAAACTAAGAAAGACTATTGGAATGAATTCTGAACAATATGCAAATGACAAGTGAGCTAAATGGGAAAGAAAACAACAATCTCACTTCCATGACTAACAACAGGCAACGACTAAACAAACCACCAAGTCACAAGGTGCATATTTAGAGTTGGTACTCTGACACACAACACACAACTGCAGGCACAATGTTCAGGTTTCACCAGGACTGATACGACTGTCATGGACATCAGAATCCATTTTCAGTGTAAATAACTTACTTGGTTCACAATAACTTACAAAATACAATAAATAAAATTATAAAACAACCTCAAAAAGAATAAAATGCATGAAAGTTTGCCTTTAATAAACTCCAAACCCTTGTTTGAAGCCTAAAGGACATTAAATGAGTGACACTTTTGTTTCTTAAAGTACAAAAGCAATCAACCTAACTTAATGAAACACAGAGTTTGACTGAGCTGAGAGTGATCTGCACAATAACAGAAGATGGGAAAGCTGACTCAGGAGCCACGAAGTCTCATTGAACTTGTTGGAACCAGTCATAAAAGGCCCACACAATGAATTAAAATGGATTTTTCATAAACAGTCAACATCCCAATGTGTTGGTTCACAAACTTCAACACTCCACAGCACAACCCATACAGAATCAAAGGAATGCTCTAACCTTGGTGCCGTTTTCACTTCTTTCACAGTCACGGTCTTGCTGTCAGGTAAAGTGTCAGTAATTTCAATGCCTGTACTAGGACTGATCCTGCCAGACGAAGGAGACAGTGATCGAGGGGAAACAGCATTTGAATCAGACTTCAGACTTTCAGTGGAATCTGTGAACAGTTCCAAACAAAAGGCAATGCACACTAATGACTCTCTAAAGTAGTGGCTCTGAACTGAGAGTACAAGTCTTGTAGGCAGTGCACAAGATACATGGGCATATTATTTCATCTGACAACAATCATTAATCACCTCCCATTAGTTTGCTTAACTTACAAAATGTGTTAGTTGTGACACACAACAGCAAGCTGAAGAAAACCATCTCTGGCATCTTTAAACCTAATACTAAGTGAAATACGCTCAATTAAAATGCAAAGACCTTCAGCCATTGTTCAGAGCAATAGAAGAAAGCACTGGACTGTTGGCTGTTATCACATGAAGCGATCTGCATCAGCGGTAATGCAAGTTGTAGGATCAAATAACATCCCTGTATCATACCTTGTCAAACACAGACCAAAAGGGCCTGAAAGAATATCTTGATAAGGTTTTCTCCGCACTGAATAAACTTACTTACTTACTTACTCCATGGTACAGAGTCCTTCTTGAGAAGCTAACTGGTTTGCAGCTAGTCAAGAAATGCCCCACATTTCACGGAACCCGAAAGTTCATTACCACACACACTCACAAGCGTCCGCCACCTGTCCCTATCCTGGGCCAGCCCAATCCAGTCCATATACCCACATCCCACCTCCTGGAGATCAATCCTAATATTATCCACCCATCTACGCCTAGGTCTCCCCAGTGGTCTCTTTCCCTCC
>Ga0123354_10009371_pt1 | contig 14981 bp, 8 predicted proteins | sample TergutLab28metaG_2_FD_97872 | JGI IMG/M metagenome (GOLD analysis project Ga0123354, IMG submission 97872) | Labiotermes labralis P4 segment gut microbial communities from Petit-Saut dam, French Guiana - Lab288 P4 | ecosystem: Host-associated > Arthropoda: Insects > Digestive system > Gut ...
ATCTTGATTTGCCTTGTTCAAAATTTCCTAATGGACCCCCCCCCCCCCCCCCCCCCCTCCTCTCAACAAAACCCCCCAACCCGCCCCCAGACACCCGCCGCCCCCCCCCCCCCCACCACAACACAACACACACACCAGACATGCACATGTGGATGCACGCACATGCACACACACACACACACACACACACACACACACATACATGCAGACTGATATTGCTTTATCAAAGTTCCTTCTCAGAATTGCCACTGGTAACCCATTCAGATGCCACAAGGTAGTGGCCATACAACTTTTGGTGGTAGTTGCTGTCAAAAACCATATCTTAGATTGAAACTGTGCATGCGGGCAAAGAAGTGATGCCAGTTTAGGTTAGTGGTGCCATGTATTTATAGGTACATGGTTGCCATGTTGTTTACCAGAAACTGACTATATTGTCTGGAGTTTTACATATTTGTCCCTTGGTCCCTCTAGATTCTTACCAGTGTATTACATTATGAAAGTACTGTGACTGCTTCTAGATCTTTTGTTACTATTACTGCCACTCTGCATTGTTCTGAAGAAGATAAAATATTATTAAATAGCATAATGAATCTGTAGATTTATTAATAACATAAGGTAGTTTGACTTGAATGTTGTACAAGTAGATGGCTCAAGTGGCAGATGGGATTTTTCTGTTTACCATTAGATCCAAATGAGTCCTGAGCCTTATGCAACCTCCCAGGAGACATTTTCCTAAGGGTAAAGTGGTTGATATTTGAAACTGACCATTCATCCCCATGTGTGTCTGAGATTCGGGATATATGAAAGTGGATCTCCATTCCACTGTATGTCTTTCTGACATGGTGTTCATTTCAGTACAGCGACACCTTTACTTTTGTACAAGTTACTAGTCAATAAGTTTTTTTTCTTTCATATCTTTCCCTACAGGATTATGTATATGACCTTAATGTTCAGGAGACAAAGAAAGAGAAAAAGAACCTCCACCAGACTGAGCACTGGGCAAATGGAGGATATACAGATAAACATGTAAGTACAAACTGAGAGTGAAATACATGTTTTCTTGTGTGGTGAAGGGCTGGACCCTCTTGTGTTGGATCAGCCATTTTTTCCATATTCCTTCCCAAGTCCATGCCTTTGGCAGAAGCAAAACATTGCCACTCATGGTCCAACTGGCTGCAGGTTACCTCTGCCGGAAACATCTTTGTCATTACCCCATCCATCAGAAGTAAAAACAGTCCTATTCTTGGTAGGTGGGCAGAAGTAATCTAACTGGATTCTTTAAAAATGTTTTGAAATAGTGTGATTGAAATATTTCATGAGAAGCATACTTCATTTATGTTACTGTGATTCTTTCCCGAAAAATACGGGGAATCCGCAAAGTGCCGCTCTTTTCTCTGCTACTTTTATTTATTTATTTTTTTGTTTTCTCTAGGAACTTCCTCCTGAATTGTTCTTTTTCCAGTTCTTCTTTGTCTTGTAATTATGTTCCTGTAAGTATCCAGTTCATGGACTGATCTTTTTTTATCATATGTCCACCTATTTCCATTGACTTTTTTTTTAGTTCTTTCTGTAGTTTATTCCTGTCATGTTTTGTTTCAAGTGATCATATTTGCCATCATTTTAGAGTTCTTCTCAAATAGTGGTTTACATTTGTCTGTACTTTATTATAAACAGTTTTATGTGTCTTTCATATTTCATGGTCACATAAAGGGAGTTGATTTGAGTGTTGGGCATTGCTTGGTATAACATGAACATCACATATTGTGCAGTGCCAAGTTCTGCTTGCATAATGCATGCTGACACTTGTGCTACTGTCTGTCAAAGACATGGGAAGAAATTGAATCTGCTTCTGTGTTCTTGTAGGTAAGGAAGCTGTCTTTCAGATTGCATGTAACCCAGTTTCCAGAAACTTATTCTTTTATCATTTCTCTGACCTTGGAAGTGCAGATTGAATTATTTGAATTGTTGTTTTCATGGGTGTATAATCAGCTTTGTTCTCTGCCAAAGGTAGCTTAATTATTATATCTGGTGTAGTAGTGGTATTTATGAACTTTACGTGGTTAACTCTACAAAGACAGCTAAATGCTATAATCTGTTACAGGAAATTTATAACTATACAGAGCTTATGGTCAGTAGGGCGTAAAAATCAGTTCTTTTTCTGTCGTCCAGTTCAGTTTTGTTAATATTCACATTGGTATTTGAAAGTTGTGTTAGGCACCTATGAACATTGTGCTCAAATCTCCTTGTTTATCTGAAACTTCTTGTTGATTGTAACACTGCGAATAGATACTGTGTTTCTTCCCTCTTTGTGCATGTGTGATGCTGTGCAGACAAGGAGGAATTTTGGCATGTAAACTTGACCTCATTTGGCAAGAATGGTTTGGGGCCCATTGATATTTCAGGCATATTATTGCACCCTGCTGTGTTCCTTTGTTACCCTGCTGGGGTAAAAGACTGGGGAACAGACAGGAGTGCCAGTTACCATATGTAACATGTATTTGAAAGTTAAGAAAAGTAAAAATTTATTCTAGAATTATAAAACTTATAAGTTATATACATGTTAAGTTAGAGTTGTCATGTTTTGTCCCAGCTGATGGCTCGCTGCCCTTTTGTAACAAAATTAGATTAACCAAACGAAACCTGCTTGGTGTTGTGGGCTAATCAGTATCCATAACCATATAACTTACTCACCCCTTAGTGCTGAGGCAGGGACTTACACTCGATCCCTTCCTGGTCTGAAAATTTAGAATTTTAGCTGACACATACTTTTGGCAGGTCTGTCTAGGTGAAGGAATCAAAGAGGAGTAACATTCAGGAGGGCTGAGGAAGGATAGGAGGAGATGGAAATAGGTACACAGTGCACGTTTTTCACACTATGGACTACATAGTGCCAATACTTAGTCCCCACAGCACATGTTAAAGTGGTTGTTAGTAAAACTAGCAGATACTGTCAGACATATAGGAAAGCAGTCATGCCAACACGTGCCTGTTATACCCTGTAGATGGATAATTATTAGAAGTCTCCAGCTTTGGCTAATTTCTGCTTGTTTAACACCATGTGTGTGGGGACCGTGAAAATATACATGAAGGAACTGTTGAAGAAATGGAAAGAACATAGCTGCAGAAGGGCAAGGTCATCATTTTGCAGCACAGTGGTCCTGTTGCTTCATCAGGTAGAGTGTTAAGTATCACATGGGAATGGTCACGATTTAAACATATTGCTGAGTTCGGGTACTCATAATAAGGGGGAAACAGAAAAGAGAAGCCTGTGTGTGTGACTCATATAAGCAACAGTTTGGTTGCAGTAGGAAATGACATATCATCTGCTGCAGCTGTGTGTAGTGGAGAAGAAAAGAATAAATAAGTGGTACAAGAAGCTGTTTAGAAGTCAACTCAGTGCTGCAGTTCTCATTTCCTTGATCATACATACAAGAAGTGCAAGAGCTTGGGGCCATGAGTGGGACAGTGGAAGAGAATGGCAGAGGCATGCAAGATGAAGACAGTTTCATACCCGAAAATTTGTTCTGTACAGATGTGATCACAAGTGCAGATAATTTTTGCATGTAGTTCCCCCATAATATGGCCTCATGTATGTAAGGAAATGAATTTAAACCATTTTGTGTTGAAAAATTCATGGTCCTTGGATGTGGTCTTTGGAAGTGCAGGGATTTTTCATGTATTTTGTCCTCAAAAATGTTGCCTACATATATGCAAGGAAACAGGTATTGGAGACTCAGATAATAGGGACTTACTGTATTATGGAGTTTTGTTTCCTTTTCTGAAGTTGCTGTTAAGTCATCCATCCACTTCATTTTGTCTTGCCTTGCACTTTTCTCTGTTTCCTCATTTTAAACCAAAAATTTCCAGATTATTAACCCCTGTTCCTTTGTTCAACTTTTAGCCAAGATTCAATTAACATACAATTTTTTGTGAAGATATGTCCAAAAACCTCTTTACTTGTCTTAGTGAACATGGCATTAGTTGTATTCCTTATATATCCCTTTTCTTATGGCTTATTTCCTGTATCATTCTGTAGTACTTCAAATCAGTTTCTAAGTTCTAAAGCAACTGTATCTCTTGTATTTTGATTTTGATCATGTGTACATCACATTGCTATTTATTATGTCAGTCTTGTGATAAAATTCAGTTGGTGCATTCAACCTAAATTGACCTATTACCTGGCAATGGTCAGAATCCAATTCTTTGTTTCTAACACCCTGTGAAGATCATTCCCAGCACCTCTGTAAGTTCTACTTGGTTTCTAGTATGATAGTCTAGTGCTGCCCTTGTCTCTTTATGGCAGTCTTTATGTGGGAAATTGTGTGCCCAGTAATGAAAGTATGGCCAGCTCATGAATCTACCAACTGTTCTCCATTCTCATTTATTTCATGTATAGTGATCACATATTTTAATCCTTCATTTTCTGATCTAGTTTTAACATTTAAGTCTCCTATCAAGGCAGTGTTATTCATTTTTACCTTATTCAAAACCTGCTGGAATGTAGACTGAGTACAGCCATATCGCTTCGTGACAGTCTTGGCATGGGAATATTGTCCCTTTGGGAGGCAAGGCATATAGCTATTTAAAGTGTTCTATTTTCATTGAACCATACAGTCCAAATTTACTTATTAGTTGTTGTAATCATTTATTTAGTGATCCAGTTTTATCATTTAAGTCTCTTGTCAAAATAGCCACTTCAGTTTTCAGTACTTTGTTTTAACCACCCTGGACATCAGCATGACATGCTTATTTATGTACCTTTTTATGTTCTTCGATAGGGGGATAAGATGGGGACAGCGTTTAACACATCTCACTTTTATTTTGAACTTTACAATACGTATCTACTGTGATAATATAAACCATTCCACTAAATATTGATTTGGTTCTTAAGTTAACAGAGTTTCAGCAGTTTCTCCATATTCATCTTACTCATTTTCTTGTCTAGGGGTAAAGAAAATTTATATGTATTCTCATCTGTTCTTAATTCTTCGAAGCAAGTTTACTGAACTTCATTTAATCCCAGTAGTAGTAGTTAACATTTTATTTGAAACTTTCTTCAGATTGTATACTTCACCATGTCCTTAAATTTCAATGTGAATTTTATATTTTATATTTAGAGTGTCAACAACACAGAATCTTCCAAGATCTCTGTTTTTATTTGTCTGATATTTAACCTGTAAGTGACGAGGTTGGTATTTAAATTTGAGCACTTGATTTATGAAAAACATATTATTTGAATAGAAAAGGTTAAAATTATGAAATAATTTGCACTTTGTGGACAGTAAAATAGAGATTATGTACCATGTCTGAAAAATGCAGGAAATTTCCTTGTTGCCTAAACATATGAAATTAATTTCTTGGGGTGTTTTTTTACATGTGTTTGCATATACAAACATAGGTTGTGTAAAGGTTAAATTCAAGATATGCAGGTTATTGCTCTATATCTAGTTCTGATACTGGAACTGCCTCCATAGCCTGTAGATAAGCTGACATCTTCTTCGTTGTCATTCTTCCCCTTTGACCTTATCAACTACAGTAATCCTGCCAGGAGCCACGACTCTAATTAATATTGCTCTTGGCTTCACTTGTGTAAACCTTGCCACCATATCAAAGCAGCAGTACCATGTGAGTGATTTTAATTACCTAATTATCTTTATCAATGAATGTTTCACGGTTGGTCCTATGACAGCCTTTTGTGATATCCTAACAGAGGGTGAAGAAAAATGTGGTATAGAATGACAAGAACAAGGTTTACTTCCAGCACTACCATCGTTATCGTATCATACCCTAATTGAAATTTAACCATGCCACATCTGGATACAGGAAAGAGAGAGTATTAAAACCATCATAGTTTTGTTGTTAAACAATTAATAAACAAAAATGCCAAATTTAGTTGTGCTATGTAGTATTACCCACAAATAAGTATTGCAGAACATCAAGACAAGCCCAAATAGTTGTTTTCTATTAAAATATTTATTAAATTGCTCCACAAATTACTGTGAATAGAAGAAAAAATTAAATACAACTAGATTTTGTGAGAACTGACAAATATGAAACTCTTCCAATTCTATTATCATCAGAACATGGCCCTCCCAGCAAGCTGTATTATTTATTTTGTCAGTGATTCTACCCTGATTCTGACATATTACTTTATTACTTAATTTCAATGTCCAAATTTGTAAATTATATATAACTTTGCCAGGAAACTTGACTGATGATTTCTGGTTACCTTTGCCTTAGTCAGTGCCAAGATTATCCTGTCCATTTCCAGCCAAATTCTATTACAAAACAAAACATTTCATTCCTACCTTTCATTGACAGTAATTTTCACCTGGTAATTCATAATAACAACAGTGTTATAGCACCTCTCACAACACAGTCAACCCAAACAGTTTGAAGGCTGAGACTATAGTGAACTAGTGTCTCCAAGTCTTTAACTTATTCCATACAGGTTGGTCATCTTGGAAATATGAAAGCCCCAAAAGTAGCAATGTCAAATAAGTATTTGTAAGTTGCATTTCTCACACCTTTACAGTTGAAATTACTTGGCATGGTCTGTCTGTATATATGCAGGGAGCATTTGTTCAGTAATGTGACTTGATACACAGTCACTATGAAATGCATAGATATAAAATAGTTGAATTACAATTAAGTAAATGCAATAAATGAATAAATGAAGTAAATGAAATAAATGCCAAATTACTGCACTTCCCAATCCTTGCCTGTCCTCCAATAACTGCTGTTCTTATATCTGTACACTCTTCCATGTCTGTATTTAGTACCTCTTCCTACCTCTTTCCTTATTTGTTTCCTTGACTTAGATCTTCGTTTCTCAATAGTTGTCTTTTCCATTATCTTCATTTGTATGCTCAAAGGATGCTGTTGGCAATGTGTAACAAGTTCATATTGTCATGTTCTCAACTTCACCTGTATACAATAATTTTTGCTAATGTAGGACTACATCTTTCCTAGTGTTGTTAATACAGTTAAACAATAGTTTTGATGAGCTGAGCTTGAAACGTGGATGGAGACAAAACATAAATTGTGGAAAAATATTTCGTGATGAAGAAGAGAAGTGAATTTCACTAGGCCATGATACGGTAAAATAGTAGAGTTTATTTACTGTAGTATTAAACCTTCAGATTATAATGATTGGTAATTATACAGGTTGTTTTTGTCAAATTTTCCTCATTTCATTTCATCACTTTGTAAAAAGTACAGCAGCTGAAAAGATACCATTTATAACCTGAGGATGATAAATTGAAAGAACCTATATGTACAAAAAGACATAACAGTTGGTGCTGGTAGTATGGTATTTCATGTGACACGGGTATTGTCAATTTTGTGCTCAGTTTCTTGCCATGACAGTTGTGGGCTCATAATGTTGGAAAGTCAGGCACAGGGTTGACATACACTCGGTCCTGAATGTACTCCATAGAAAAAAATCCAGAGGAGTGAAGGGCATGAATAGAGTGACCAAGAAAATGGTCTGCTGTGCTCAATCCAGCTGTCAGGGAAGGTGCTGAGAGATCCTGAAACAAACACAAGCTGGACGCCATTGGATATAGTACCTGTAGATCCTTGGACACTTTGTGAATGGATTTGGTTAGGCCTCATGGATTGCTTGGCAAATTTGTCTGACCTTCTTGTCACCAAAAAACTTGTTGGACTGGGCCTTGAAGATTTTCTTATCTGGCTTATCACATCTGTGAACTCAATAAGAGTTTCTTTGTACTGTAGTGATTGACTTCATTTTTACATATCGCACAACAGTCCACACCCACTGCTTAAAAGGTGTCATTTTTCGTGTAGTGAGGGCAGTACTATGACAGACAGAGCCACATCTTCAGTTATGCAGTGAAGTTCTTTGAGTTTCCATTTCTGATGCCACAGTTTGTTTTCATTTTAGTTGTTATGCTTTCATCACAATGATAATCTGATATTGGGAAAGTTTGACAGGGTACAACCTGTTATCTGTGTCCTTTTGGGATTTTGGGCAGTGTAGGATTGTAGTTTCTTGCCGATGCATTGTCCTGAAATATTGGTAAGAAAGTATCAGTCTTTGCAGCATAAAATTCCAAAGGAGCGCAGGGTCTCATTTACACCATGGCCGAAGCCTAAAGTGACACAAAGTATAACCTGTATTTTTGGACTTTGTGTTGGAGCCATTTCCATTGTCGTTTTATTTTTAGGTATATGGAGAAAGTGCGCAGAGTAATATGGAAGAAGTGCTTGGCCATGGAATGTTATACCAGAAAAGGAAAGACATTTCACCTGGAATATGCTCATATGTTGAGCAAGTGGGAAAGTGTAATGAAAGTAGCAGTTCAGAATCATCACATGGAGGTGCAACAAAACCGTCATCACCTTCATCAGTATTGGGTCTGTTGAATTTAATTGATCATCATTCAAATTATGATAGCAAATCCATGAGTGAACCAGTTACTTGGAACTCATTGTGTGCTAGTAAGAAGAATTCGTCTGTAGAGTACCTTCCAGCAGGAGCAAATTTAGATGTTACTAATAAAAAGTCAAAAGATGCAAAATACACGAAAAGGACATGTGTAAGAAATGAACAGAAGCCTGTTGGTGTAAGAAACAATTCCCATCCCCTACCGTGTAAGATTACAAACAACTGTGATACTGTGTTAGACGTTACATCATCTCAAAGCGCAAATGCACCATTAGATGCAGAAAGCAATGAAGTGCAAAGTTTGGTCAAAAAACATGCTGAGCACTGTGATAAAATTGCCAAGAAGAAACAACAGAGTTTAGTGTCATTGTTGGAGTGCCTGAAAATGGAAGCAAACAGCATTAATGAAAGTGATAATTGTAGAACAGAAAATATTGGTGATGTGCCATGTGACATTACTGAGAAAGAAACGTCAGTGTCTACAAGGAGCTTCTTTCAGGTTATTGCAAACAATGTGGAAAATTCAGCACAGGCCAAGAGGCAAAAGGTGTTTGATGGTGTGAAGAATAATTCTGTCTCCCCAAACAGTATTCCTGACATGAAGGCAAAACAGCATAACGCTGCACTTGGAGCTGTGTTGAACCAAAAAGCATCAGGGAATGATACACGTGTCAGGAGTGTAAATTCTCTTGTAAGGTAAGGAACAAATGCAATTTGTATGGTGCAATGAACATGTTATGCTTATTTGTGTATATTAACCCTACAAGTGCCAGCTTTAATTTTTACATTCTCAAGTAAAAGCACTACAGAACTGGTCCTCAACTAAACTACACACCAGTGCTGTAATTTTTAATCTGCATAGCACCTTTCAAGTGAAATAAATTAAACTCTATAATGTAACAGCTTTTTATATTTATTAAGATTTTGGACACTACTGTAACAAAGCTGTGTATGACCTAAAATTCAAAGTGTACAAAATAATGCTTACTGTATTAGCACGGGCTGTGCAGTGGCTGAGTTTGATGTCCCTATACAAGACTCTGATATTAATTATCTTACTGTTAGTTTCAAGTTAATCAGTTTTAGCTTTCAGATATTCTTTTTGTTCCTGAACTGTGTGCTAGCTTCACATCTTGCACTCTTTAGATTATCTACATCGCTTTTGTTTGGATCCTGTAACCACTGCATTTTAGCCTGCTTCTTTTGATATTGAAAACCTAATGATTCCTCATCAAACCATGGTTTATGCTGCTTCATTTTGTTCAGACCTAGACTCTCTTTAGCTGAGGTTTTAATATTCTCTTTAATGTTCTCCCAAGCCCTATTTACGTCCTTGCTCTTCAGGTCTCCAAAGCTGCCTACCTCTTGGAGATCTTAATCTGATACTCTTTCCTAACCTCCAGCTCATTTAGCTTCCTGAGATTAAATCTTTCCACATCAAACTAGTGTGCTGCTTGTTTACTTACTGCCAGTCTTTCCCTAACGTTTGCAAACACCAGATAGTGAGCTTTATCAGTCAGCTCCCCTGAAAGATCGTGCCTCAAGCATACTTGAATGCCATCTCCTATCTTTCAGTATGTGATCAGTCTGGTTGTGAGTCTTCCCATCAGGAGAGGTGCAGGTGCACTTGTGAATGTTTCAGTGTGGGAACATTGTGCCCTTAAGAACCAGATTTTTTGATGTGACAAAGTTTACTATTCTAATGCCATTGTCATTACTATCCTGATGTAGACTGTCATTCCAAATTGTCAGTTTGAAAATATTTTTTCTCCCCACTTTTGCATTAAAATCTCCAAACAGAATTTTCATATGGTACTTAGGGCAACGATCAAACACCTGCTGTAATTCCTCATAAAAACTGTCTTTTGAATCATCACTTTTCTCCTCACATGGTACATGCACATTCAGAACAATAATATTACACCAGCAACCTCTCAGAACTATATATGACACCCTATCACTAACAAACTCTACTGTTTGGACTGCTGACACACTCTACTATGGTGTACAAAAAATCCTGTTCCCAACTGATGCTTTTTGTTTCCTTTTCCTAGAAAAAATTATCCCCTTCTCTTACTGTGCCACCTTTGTCCCACCTAACCTCCTGTACACCCACTAATTCTGATTTATAGCTTGCTAATTCCCTGTGTTGCTGCTGTAAGTGACTCTGCTGTAAACAGGCTCCTAACATCCCAAGTACCAGATCTCCTGTCCCTTTTCTGTTGCTTAGGTTGTACCATAGTATCAGTTCAGGACCGAGGTGCTCTGTATGGACATTTTGTAAGAAGATACGTTTTTATGGTGAGGAGTTTTTAGCACCTTGCCCATTTCCCAAGCTGGAGGTCCACTCCTTGTCGTCTGTCCATGACCGTTTATTCAGTATATTCGCAGCTATCCTTCATGTTGGAGGCCATTCCTCCATCTGCAATGTGAGGATGTGCCATGCCATGGTGAAAGGAATCCACTTATTACGGGTTCTGAAGGTACTATGATATCATTTCCAAGAAGAGACTGAGGCAAATCACAAAGAACTTAGGAGAATCATTCTTGGGGCTGAGAATTGAGCTTAGGACCATCTGAATGTAAAACACAATTGCTAACAACTTTACCACAAAATTCAGTAGGCCATGTTCTTTGTTACTGAAGAACTACAGTATACAGATTTTTGCATTGTGGGCTGGATATTTTATAAAATTTATAATGCATAATCATTTCCATGTAATTGTGTGTTTTTATTTTTTTAGTGTAGAAGCTGCAGTGTTACCAAACGAAGAGTACTCTACAAAGCGAGTGGTGTCTAAGCAGTGTCAGGAATCTCGGGTTGTTGGATGTGGTGACATGGTTTTAAGGCCTATTCAGTCATTGCTTGAAGCAAATTTTCCTGAAGAAATCCATCAGGTAGTATTATTAGTTCACAATTATGAGTGTGTCTTTGCTGTGTCCCTATGAGTTCAGATTGGCATTATAGATGATTTTGTAATGAAAATGCAGTGTGCAATATATAGTTTTTAGATATTTTGTACGTATAACGTAGAATAATTTGGTGGGGGATTCATGATCTATTTAGCAGTACTTTCGGTTTACAGATTTTGACAAACTTTTGCAGGATTGACTTATTCAAATGGAAATGTAAGGTGACATAATGTGTTACATAAAAAAATACATGACTGGAATAATAGTTGACTTTACTGTTACCTGCTGCTTATTCAAATTACAAGTGATACAGTTCAAACTGAAATATTAGTATTTTAGTGCCCAGTAAGTCGGAGATGTTCGATCCAAATATGTAGTTTAGTGGTTGTTTTGTTCCTGTTGCAGGTAAAAGTGTGTCTATTTAAGGAGATGATCCTTGCTCATTACATTGTTTTCTATCTGCGTGGAACACACAGAAGAGAGTGGTGGATTTTAGTCGGTAGATGGGCTGAGAGGAAGCATGTCCAATTATGAGACAAAATATTCCCATTGTTTTCATTTTTACAGTGTCAGGGATTATCTTGCTGTGTTTTAAAAATGTTATGTTACACTTTCTGTTGTGAATTTGCACTGAGTAATTGTAGATAGCTCAGCAGAGAGAAATTAGTGTTTATTATTAATTTTATACAGAGAAAAGAGAGTGGGGTTGATGTGGTTTCTGTCCAATATTTGCCCTGTAGTGTACTAGTTGTATTCTCATGTCATTCACCATGTATACAGTTGAATGTTATGATTTTTTAAGGATGTTTCTATCTCTGCAGAGCACCCATTAAAAATATTGTGTTATCTGTCCATCTTTCTGTGTGCATGCAACAACCTGAGACCTGCTGAACATGTTTTCATGATTTAGTGTTGGGCAGTGTACCAGTGTGTGAGCCATGTAAATTTTCACGTAGACAAGGCTATTTTAGCAACCACTTTTTATGAAAACTTACATGTGTGTTCTTATGCATCTCAAGTAAAAGTTGCTGAGTGTTGGGTGGGTTGAAAAATATTTGCAATGAAAGTTTTAGACAAGAGTGAAACACACACTTTGTGCCAACTTTTTTTGTGTATTGGGAATAATAATACAGTGGGACATTGTGTGTCCATTTTATGAGCTTTATTCAACAGTTAACAGTGTTCTTCCAAACATTCAAGTGGTTATCAAAGTCTTTTCTTGTTTATTATAAATGAACATGCTGATACAGGCTTTAATTTTCTGAAATACAAACTTAATCTGTTTTGAAATAGCTAAGAAATGAGCTCTTGTATCATGGTCCATACATTCATTTGCCACTTTTGAGGTCCAGATTTGATATTTGTGTTGACTTTTTGTTAAAACTGTTACATTATGAATGCAGTTATGTTCCAGCAATAATTGCCTGCTTCCAGTCTCTCACACATTAACAATGTGAATTTGTACCTTTGTTGTCTGTCATCTGGATTGACATATTGTGCTCATTGGAGCTTATAAATTCTGATATGCAGTTTCTTGTAAAACGCATCCTGCATTGAAGAATTTGAAGAATATTAAGCTCAAAACATGCATGTTATCCAGTCACTCTGAAATTATTGTGTCCTTTTTTGATGGATTTATTGTAAAGTGGATGCAATGTGTAAACATGCTTGACCTCACAATAAACTTGAAGCTGATGATCTGAACTTAGCAGATCACAAAGTACCTTGTGTTTTCTGCTGAATAGTGGCTACTTTTTCCTCAACATTAGTACTCAGCTGTGTGCATGAAGGGAGAAATGTGTTGAGGGGAATGGCTAAAGAAAGGGGGAACTGTATCTTTGAGAGGTGGGGAAAGCTATGTTGTTTGATTAATTGCTGTATGCTTAGCAGTTAGTAAATAATTTATGTTTAAACTCATGTATTTTTATCCGTGCTGTATATGCATATGGCAGTTTAATCTAGAATAAATTACACTTGTTAGAAGGAAACCTCTCAGGAAGTGAAGAATGTTCAGGTCCCTTGTGATTATTGTGTAAGCAGGTTTACCTGTCTCTGTTATAAACTAATACTAACCTAATCTTGCGCAATTTCATGTAATGCATGTCACACAGTTTGTTCCTTTGTCTTCATACTGGTTGTAATATAATTTTAATTTCATATATAAATATGTGTTCTTCCAGGCTGTTGCAAGAATGGAATTTAAGTACCCAATGCGCATTCAGGCTTATGCATGGCCAGTGATTTTGCGTGGTTGTTGCACAGTTATGGTTAGTCCTCCACATTCTGGAAAGACGCTGGGTTACATTATACCACTTGTGAGCTTCATGTTGGAACAAGATCTTTACTCTGAAGTAAGTGAACTATTTTAGCCAAAGTAAAATGGCTGCTGAAGCCTCAGCCTATATTTGAAAAAGGTACTTGACTTATATACATTCAAACTCAGTTATACTGACAATGGCTAGTGCAACACCTCATCTTAGCAACAGGTATTTTGTGGTACCAGTTAATTACCCTCATCACCTACTGGTTGAAGAGGTTCAGCTTAGTAAGAGCAAGTAATTGGTTGAATGAATCCTCTACTGCAAACCTGTATGCAAATTTAAAATTACAATAACATATTTTATGTTCTTCCTCAATTTTAATTGTAATTTAACTTCAAAGTAAATCAGCATAAAGTTGTAAATAATGTGTCTACAGGCACGTATATTGTCTTGAAATATTTTTTTCTTTTACTGTTACCATACCTGTTGGTTAGAAGGACATGCAGTTATAATGACACATTATTCAGTTCCTTTTGTAATATTAGCTGTATTTATTCCTTAAATGATGTTCCCTTAACTGTAGCAGTTATACTGAAGATCACCCCAAGTATTTCTTACTGGTGCTGTGGTTCAATAAATATTGGCCACTGTGTGGGCAGTCATTTAAGAAAAAAATGTGCTCTAGCACAAACATTGTGTAGAGTTCATCCAAGTTTTAAGTGTTGTTCTTCAAATACTGTACTTCTGATGGCATGGGAACATATGTTGTACAACTTTCAAACATATTTCTTCACCCATTTATTTTTTGGATTTAAATACCCCTCTGCTGACATGGAACTCAATTTTAGTTAACCGTTCTAGAGATGAATTACATTGTCATGTGAAGAGATAGGGAAAAGGGGAGGGAGGGGGGAAGAATTATGATATGTGGTTGGAAATTTGAAGTAAAATTGTTCACAAAGTTTGAAGTAGGTGCTTATTGAGTATGTTATCCTTGTTGTCCCATTACAGTAGAATTTCTTTAATCCAGCACTTTCAGGGCAGGACAGGTGCTGGATTATCAAGTATTCCAGATTATCAGGCAGTACCTGAATTTTGCAGCCAGGCCTTAGGGAATTTGCACTTGTCAGTTATTTTCATTTCATCATAAAAGTATTCTGATTCAGGTTTTCTGAGGAGCTGGGTAACAGGACAGCCATGTTTCATCTCAGTCATTTATGCAGGAAGCAAAGTCTGTAGATCTTTTGCTCACTGCATTTGCAGTGTGTGTTGCTGGGTTGAAGTGAAAATTTTCCTTCACAAAATTAGCCCTTCCCACCCCCCACCCCCCCCCCCCACCTCACCACACTCAACCACACCCACCCCCCCCCACCATCTCCACCCCCTACCATACC
>Ga0123354_10009372_pt1 | contig 14981 bp, 5 predicted proteins | sample TergutLab28metaG_2_FD_97872 | JGI IMG/M metagenome (GOLD analysis project Ga0123354, IMG submission 97872) | Labiotermes labralis P4 segment gut microbial communities from Petit-Saut dam, French Guiana - Lab288 P4 | ecosystem: Host-associated > Arthropoda: Insects > Digestive system > Gut ...
CACACACACACACACACACACACACACACACACACACACACACACACACACACACTCACACACACACACACACACACACACTCACACACCAATATGAGCCCTGTGTCGACCTCGTTCAAAAATTCGTAAACGAGAATTTCAGAGAGGTCTCATTTCTGGCTTATTTAACGATTCCTTGAATATATTGAATTATGTAGTGTTAATTACTAGGGGTTAGTCGATAATTAATCAGAATGTGGAAGAATTATTTCGTGACTTAATTTAAGATACTGGGTATTTACCTTGAGCAATAAGAAACATCACTACAGTCATTGTGCAAAAATACGAATTCCGGGCCAAGACTTCAGACCCTAATCTCCCACAAAGATAACGGAAATGCTCACCACGCGGCCGCCTCATTTGATAGACCGATGTCGGACTGTGTAGGACGTTCTTTTTATTGAAACTAAAATAGATTCATTGAGACGTAACGCGCGAAAAAAGCTGCGCTCGAAGGGCTAGAGAAACATAATAAGAATGAATGAACTGCATTTTATTAGCTCCGGTTCGCTTTCTTTGTTGCGGGCCGTTAAAAACAGCGTGACGTGACCCAGAAACTGTCGCTCGTTAAGCGTGCTGACAAAATGTGGAGCATAATGGTGCACAAACAAAATTATTTTTCCGGCGATTATGTGTAACTTCGAGAAACAATATATTAGCAAGACGAACTATCTAACGCCTATCAGCCTGCATTAAAGTGTTATAATGAGCGAATTTCTTCTTACAATTATCATTTTAGAAATACGCTTGAATTACAAAATTCAACGTTTCTTCAGATTAAATAGATAAATTTTCGCATTCTGAATGCTGTAACAATTAAGACAGTCTGATAAAATATATGAATACTTCGTAAGTGTATAGGCAGTAGACGCGACCGGAATTTTGGGACTTTCTTTCCCTTCAGACTACACATAATCCTAATTCAAATTCTCTGCCTTGTGTCTGGAACACAGGACGTGTATTTTCTTCCATTGACATTTACTTTTGAGAATCATAGTCAATCGTAGTGTCACAAGGAGTGATCACTTTCTTTTTAAAGCAGATATAATCATACACTGAAGCCGATTCCAATCAATTGTGTATGTGCAGCCGCCTGATTACTGGGATCGCGAGTTCGAATTTCGCTGGAGGCATGGACCTTCTCCGTTTCGGATTAGGCTTATACTTTTTTCAAATATATTCTTTGCGAGTTTGTGAAACTACATTTTTCAAGCCATATATGTGTATATTTATTAATTTATAAATGTCTATTACTCTAACGTTACAAAATTAATGAAAATCCTACGATATTACCATCAATTACTCAGTGTACTTAATGAATTCGTGGACAGCGGTAGCACAGTGGTTAAGGTGCTGTGCCACAAATCGGACGGTCGCCGGTTCGATCCCAGCTGGTGTCAGTGAATTTTTCATTAACATATAATCCTTCCGATCGCACTATGGCCCTGGGGTCGACCCAGCCTCTAACAGAAATGAGTACCAGGAGTATTTCCTGGGGGTAAAGGCGGCCGGTGCGTAAGGCTGACAAACTTACCACCATCCTGTGCCGTTGTCACGAAATCTGGGAACATTAACTTTCTGGATCCCTCCGGGCCACTCCAGGACTGTAATGGGACTGCTTTACTTTTAACTTTAACTTTTTAAATTTCTTAAATAATAAAAGTATCGAAGAAAACCCCGTAAAAGATTCATATACAGGTAGTTGCCACACTACGGCATGATAAATTACTTTCCTCTGAAATGAAATGTTTCGGTTGGACGAACTTCTGGGAACTGAACCCAGAAACTTAGTATCCATTTTGATGCAAGGAGAAAAGGTCAGTGGCAGAGTGTCTGGAGAAAAAAAGACTGGAGTTCAGGACGAAACACTGTGAGTGATGTGACTCAGTGACTGGTGATATGAAAATGGCCGAAACACTGGAAAGAAAGTAAGACAATTAGACGGTGTACAGACTTATGGACCTACATTACGATAACCAGCACCCAGCTGCAGTTAGAAATGATTGCACTTTGTCCGCTGACCTCGCAAATATATCGCTGTTTTCATCCACGCTTTTGCCCAAACCTCTTCAGTTCTCATGGAGTGTCACAAGTGAGATATTGTGCGGCTTTACCCTCTAGAGGACCCACTTGACTTGTGCTGCTTTCGTACTTGCAGGAACCGATTAGGTTCTGGATAGGGTGTATAAAATGATAGAGCTGGGAATGCCTCAAAATTTCAATAATATTTTTGCCATCAGTGGCGTTTTTTTCATTTCAAATCTTGTATTTTATTCGCAATACTGCATTTCTTTTTTTTATTGTTTATATGCGAATCTGTTAAATTACTTCTATAAGAGAAGACTTGTAGCTTGAGTTACTGTCGTACACACTTTTGAGTATTTGGTTGCCACTTTTCCAGGTCTTTAGCTACAAGCTTCTCCTCCATATTTGTCTTTGTTTTTCTGTGACACTGCTCCTTCATCGTCACAGGCAAGGGTTCAGTATTGATTGATGTGCTGGGTAGACAGAAAGTGTGGTTTTCATATTGCTTTTGAGTTATTGAACTACGATTTCGGTCCACCTTTCCTCTAATCGATCCCCGGGCTAGAAACTGAATCCGGGATCATGGTTCCCAAGATTCCAAGTTGCCACTACATGATTCTCATGTAGCCCTCCCAACTTAAATCTAGTAGTAACCAATTTCATGTTTTGTTTACATGTAAAATAACCACTGCCACCGGGTAACAACCCAATTGCAGTAAATAAAGAAATAAATAAATATTAATATATTATAATCAATCTTACGAATACGCACGCGCCAGGATTGCGAAGCACTTGCCTTGATATTCGATATATTTGTACTACATTAAAAAAAATCGTAAGCTTTGGCGAGTTAATTTCATAACATACTTCCCTTCCTTCCAGGATATTAGTGTCAGAATTTTGTCGCTCAATTATCCCTTCGCCTTTCAATGTTCGAAGTGTAATAAAGATATTAACACAGACGGATTGAGAGTGGCTACTGCTGTTGTCAGAGATGTGTTTCTGTGTAATCTAATTGAAATTTAGCAACTTTTCGTTGTAAGGTACTGTCTCTATCGTTTGGGTAGAAGGTAGAGTGAATAGATTCCTGAAAATCTGTCTTAGATTTTTAGCTGACTACACTATATCACATCTCAGAAGACGGTATTCTTCATAGTCACCATCGACAGAACTTCAATATCACGCGCTGCGAAAATTCCTTCATCCTTTAGGTACCAAAGAGATAAGCCGGAGCAGCATAGTCGGTATTGCGGTCGGGTTACGGTTTGGAATGTCCGGGATTCGAATTCCAGCAGGGTTCCCACCTAGCCTAATATGCATTGGTATTCACTGGGTTTCGGGTGTATTATCTGGGAGTAAAGCGACAGGAGCGTGATGTTAACCACTTACCTGCACCTAGCACCGAGGTTAAGAATGAGTGGAGCAATACCTCTACTTCTTCATTATGCCTAATTGCGTGGACAGGGACGTCTTTACATTTTATGTGCTCTAGAGTTTTTAAATCAGATGACTTTAAGTGAACAGTGCATTGGAGAGGAAATTAATGCAAATTATTCTCAAAAATAGGTAGCTGGCATTCTTTGTAACCGCCATTCCCATCACGCAGATCTCACCTTGGTTATTTCTCCTGCCTTCGGTGACACCGAATGTTCCGCGTGGAAGAAGTGATACGCCGATGAAATAATAATTCGCGCCCTCTTGAAGGGGATGAACACTATTCGAAGAAACTTGGTTTCCAAATAGCAGATTTTACACAACTGGCATTTATTGGCTGGGGCTTAACTTTGCGATTAATTTATGAAAGTGTTTTTTTTAGTACCGCATATATTTTATTCCTCAGTGACTCATAGTGCATATACGCTTGTCTTTTTGAAAGCTCTAAAGTATATAATAAATTTTGAAAGCTATGTGATGCCAACAGTATAATAACTGTTTAATTTTATTCATTTTATTGATTTACCTGTTTAATTCAGCATAATATGGTCTAAACGCTATGAAGGGCAGGCTAGAAATTTTTATTCTTAAACAAGCAAGGGGAAACATAAGTGTTCCAACTTCAAATACTGTGTGTTCCTGAGAGGTTTGTTTCACATTGGCATTATAGCATATTAAGAATCGAGATGTCCAGGATTCTATGTATAATGTAATATATATATGTGGGCCGGGTAGCTCAGTCGGTATAGCGACTGACTACGGGCTGGACGGTCCGGAATCGAATCCCAGTGGGGGACGAGATTTTCCGCCAGTCCAGACCGGCCCTGAGGCCCACCCAGCCTCCTGTACAATGGAGACCGGGTCTTTCCCGTGAGTAAAGTACGGCCGGGGCGTGCTGCTGACCACTCACCCCCTTCTAGTGCCGCGGTCATGGAAGGGTAGAGCTATACCTCTACCCACCCTCTGGGTTAAACCGGGCCTGTAATGGGATTACTTTACCTTATATATAGGTGATGTGTGTATTTATTGGTGTTAAATATTTAAATAACATTTTATTATATTTAGTATAAGAAATATTTTAATGCCATTAGTATTGCGGTGTTCGTTGCAGACATTAAAATGCTCAAAAATATTTATAACTTACCTAATATATCGAAATTTATTTCCCAGACAAGAGCTGTAGTTCTTTATATTACTCGTTTGCAATATTGTTAACTCTTCAATGTATTGTTTCTTCAGTTATATCGCTTTACTCAAGGTTACAGTACTGCGAAAGTTACGGTAAACGTGTAATTAAAGCCGTGAGTAACACACTGCAAGTCGTGGCACCTTTCAACGTAAGTCGCCACGTGGCCTGTAATTAGTTGCGACTATGTGCACCGCCGCAGTGCCTTTGAAGACTGTGAATTGCAAGCATGCAAGACTACAGATTCTCAGATGTAACTGAAGATCATAATTAGAAAATATACGGGTTTCTGATAGTAACAAGTGTAAAAGAAAATTTACTGCAGGAAGTGCCTAACGTGTTTAAGAATCTAAAGTAAAAAATGAAAGAGAGGATGGAGTTACAACTTGATAATTCATAAATAACTGGGAGTTTTCTCGTTTTTAGCTTTTCGTGACCTCAGTTTAATCATTAGACAATAATGTGTAACTTCAGGCTTTATGGGTTTCATCGCGTCGTGCGCTGCAGCTCTGCAACTCTCGCGGTTAGCATACACTGCAATGCAGGTTAACACGTCGGAAAGTTTAAAAATACTACGTGGCTAAATCCCGAAAGCTAAAGTTACAAATAACTTACAGTTTGTTTAAAAAATTAAATGATGCCGTAATATATCCTCATTTGAGGTATTAGAAGCTACATTGCTGTATGTCAGGTGTACTTGTAATGTGGCGTATATTTCAGCATTAAATAGTTATGTAGCATTTTCAAAGTCCGGACGAATCTACTTGCACTACCAGAAGCAGCGTTAAGAAGGACTACATTTTGTCCACACAGGATAATCTTGCGTATCACGTGATTATCAAAACATGCACCGATTGTTTCCTGAACGGACTGATCTTGGTATTTAAGACGGATTTATTTTTTTCTGAGGAAGAACTTGAAATTTTATATAATTTTAAGGTAATTCATCCCCAAGGATGAATTGCCTTAAAATTACATGAAACTTCAAGTACTATATGTGTGTTTTTATTTTCTCTAAGACATTTCTCTGAAACGTTTCTTATTCTGAGAAGAAATCAGCGAGATGATATCATAAATGTAATATTGGTCTTCATCTAAAGTACCTGTTATTCATTTTAGATCTTGATGAAATATATATATATATATATATATATATATATATTTGTGGGCCGGGTAGCTCAGTCGGTATAGCGACTGACTATGGGCTGGGCGGTCCGGGATCGAATCCCGGTGGGGACGGGATTTTCCCCCGTCCAGACCGGCCCTGGTGCCCACCCAGCCTCCCGCAAAATGGGTACCGGGTCTTTCCCGGGGGTAAAGTGCAGCCGGGGCGTGCTGCCCACCACTCACCCCCTTCTAGTGCCGCGGTCATGGAATAGTAGAGCTATACCTCTACCCACCGTCTGGGCCACACCGGGCCTGTAACGGGATCACTTTACCTTTACCTGTTATGTATATGTATGAAATTTTATGTGGGATTTAGACTAATTTCAGTCTTCGCAAGTTAGCCTGCTAATTTGAAGGTGCAGTGGGAAGATCACTTAAAGCTTTTACTTCGCTTCAGTCACTTTTAATTCCAACATAAGACAATAAATTGTTGCCCAGATATTGTAACGTATTTTTTAAATCGTGGTGGGTAAAGCAGACAGTGAAGTTAGCAATGCTGCCCGTCATCGGAAATGTTCGAGCCTGAGGCTCAGTAATTCCGCGTGCTCATGAACACAGGCGATCTAGGCTGTTTTCCCTGACATTCATTAATCAAGAGTGGCATTTACCGATCGTCATTAATATATGTTATGAGTGAAATATCCATTGAAATTTCAACCGGAAAATTGGTCATATCCCGTTTCCAGCTACACTTTCCACAGATAAACTTCCCGTGTATCCATTACACGTAATAAACTTTTAGACGCACTCCTAAATCGCGATTCCACTGCATATGCACGCTATGTAACTTTTCTCGCCAAGGATATTGAGTATGATGTCGACTGAGGCATGGGTACATCTCACTAGCTCTTTAAGTTGACACGTTGTGGTCCTGTTATTATACAGTTCACAGTAATGGCCATTTGTTGAGTCTCAAGTGCATATCACCAAGGCTGTGACAGCTGAAATCTGCGTCATGTTACTGTTACTATGGATTCATGTTGCTGTATAACACACACACACAGTCATGAACCGTAACCAAACATTTTAGGTACTTGCGTAGAATTGCGAAAAGCGTCTACTCGCTTCGTCTTTTCTGTCTATATTTTGTCCGTCCGTCCGCATAAAAAAATTCGGTCCCCACCGAACGAATTTTGGTGAAATTTGATATTGGAGTATTTTTCGAAAATCCGTCGAGAAAATTCGAATTTCATCAAAATATAAAAATAATATTTGGTACTTTAGATGAAGACCAATATTCCATTTATGATCACATCTCGCTTAATCGTTCTCAGAATAAGAAACGTTTCGGAGAAATGTCACAGAGAAAATTAAAACCCACATATTATATTCAATTAGTTTGTTTCCGAAAATCGTGCTGTTTATGAGATACTGTGGAAAATGTGGTAGAGCCAGACAAGCCACAGATGGCAATACAGTATGGCGCATGCGATTAGCGTGCTGGAAAATTAAGGCTACAGACAAACACTCAGAATATGAAATACGTATAGTTTTTTCTACTGCATCAATTGTTGCACAAACACTCCTCATTTTTACATTATACATTCATTGTCTGTCTAATTTTCTATACAATGTAAATATTAATTTCCGTCCAGTGTTTGGTTATGCAGTCCCTCAAAACAATCTTTATACACTCTGATTTGAAGAAAAGTCTTTATTTCGTACACCAGGCTTTCGAAATTGTGAACTTGTGGATTATACCCCTACGTTTAAGAAGGCTGTAACCATCTAAGCCAACAACTGGCTCTTAGTCGCTTAATGCAATTCAAATCCCGATATAGCGCCACCCTCACTTATTGTTTGTAAAGGTCTGGGAACAATTTCCCTCTCAACAGTATTTCGATTCACTGCCACATTCGACGAATCGCCACAGATTTCTGTGAACGTGAAGTAGCACCGTGGCGTGGTTGTTTCTCTTTCGAAACCAGGCGCTGGAGGAAAGACCAGCACAAAAGACTTCAGCACATTGTGTGGAAATGCATCCGTGTATGCCCCATGTGCTAAGCGATACTTACCAAACCTCTTATTTGGGGCGACCCTGTAAATTGCCAGCCAAGAGGTCATTTACCGAGACTTAAGTGTTGTTTGGTTGTCCTTAGTTCCTCCTGCAGTTACATCAAAACTGTTTTAAATAAGCCGTGGTCGCTACCGCTTCGTCATATACAAACCGTTCTTATATGTATCTGACTGTTTCCATTTGATAACCCCGTCTTCTTACGTACCGTATGAACTAAACGGCAACACCTCTTCCATTTTGTTTATGAAATGAACGCTAAGTGCGGACAGGCCAAAGCATTAAGTCCCCTTCACTTAGCACATGTACTGTGATATTTCTAGGATTTGGTTTTTTCGTGAATTCGTATTCAAAACATAAACTCTGTTGGAACGTAATTCAATTTCCCGGCGTAACTGCTAAAATGCCTAGAGGGGAAAAAATCTCCTTGTTTATGGCTACATGTCTGTTGTCTGATGCAAACTGTTGAGGCTTACAGGTAAAGGTAAATCAGTCCCAATACAGGCCCGAGGTACCCAGAGGGTTCCAGGAAGTTAAGGTTCCTGGATTACGTGACAACGGCACAGGATGGTGGTAAGGTTGTAAGCCTTACGCACCGGCCGGTTTTTACCCCCAGGAAATAATCCTGGTACTCATTTCTGTTAGAGACTGAGTCGACCCCAGGGCCATAGTGCGATAAGAACGATTATGTCAATGAAAAATTCTAATGATACCATCTGGAATCGAACCAGCGACTTTCCGATTTGTAGCGCAGCACAATAACCACTGTGCTAACGCGGTGTTGAGGCTTACAGGTGAAGGATTATATTCGGTGTTCATAAACCATCATTATCATCATCATCATCATCATCATCATCATCACGGATATTGCCCCTTGTCAGAGAAAACCTCTTTTGTTCAGCTGTTTAAATTGTGGTCTCGAAGTTTGTAACGTTATCCACAACATGCAGTCTTACACACAAAGATATAGATAGATGCACTGGAATTGTTTTAAACTATAACAAGTATTATAAAACATATAAAATATAAATGTGTATAGACTCCATTATGTAGAAAATATACATTGTTGAGTCACCGAAATACTATATTTACTCGGACATAACATTATATAATAATGCTTGCCTTCTAAAACTGACTTCTAAATGATGGCACTTGATGGCGCGAAACATGCAGAATAGCTTTTATAAAATTAAACTATAACAAGACTGCATTTAGTTGGTTTCATTTGTCATAATTTTATCACAATGCACTGTATAAACAATGTAAAACACAGAGATATTCGCATTAAAGTTAAAGCTCAAACCCCTAACTCAGCAGGTATTAAAGAAAAACACGTTTATTTTCGCCTCTCGTGTGGCCGAATGCACTAAATTAAAGCATAATTTGGTATTTTCAAACTGAATATACATTGTGAGACGCGACAAGGAATTACATTCCATTATAATGACATTTATGTACACGATAAAAGTTTTATGCTGTTGTTGTCCAGCGAATCGACTAGTATAAGTTACTGTTTGTTCCCTCAGGTACGGTAAGCCCCTACAGCCGGTTGTATTGTATAAATAGACATCATATACGGATATGTATGTATGTACATACTGTAACAGAACCACCTACTTTTTAATCGTGTTATAACCAGTGTATATGCTGGGCGTAAATGAGAATTATGCTTTCCATTGAATTAATGTCCTTCGTTTTACATATTTGTATCCTTGGTATAGTTTGGATAGCAAGAAATTCGTTATGAAACCAAAATTACATGTACGAAAAAGTTAAGAGTAGATTAAATTAAGTCGGAGAATAATTGCCACTTTTTAATCCACAATATTCTGTCTAGTTCCAATACTCTCGTATCCTACCTGAAAGCCCATTTGTACAGAGTGCATTTATGTGTTTTTCAGGGATATCAGAACGAAAAGCGGGTACGTCCCTGTACAGCTATAAGTAATGTGACTTTGTACTGCTGAGAAGGAGAGGGTTCCCTACCAAGTTCGAACTATTGAATTGTATTAAGGGTAATTTTTGTATTTAAAGGGTTAAAATGCGACAATTGTAAATTTGTTCGTGTTTATAATTGAATTAAAATGGTTTATTACACAGAGATTCAGGGTAGTTTCTAATGGGATTATGTGGAACCAACAAAGAGTAACTGGATATAAAATATCCTATTCATTTCTTCTTCTTTACCATAAGCGTACGCACAATAAGATGAGCGAATCAAGTACTATGCATGTGATGTTTAGAAATCCTTGTATGTTAGACGAATAAGGAATGAGACTAACTGCATGACGTTGGGGTAGATAGGAAGAGAGTATTAAGAAGAATCTTACAGAAATAATTTTGGGTTTAAATGTAATTAAACTGGTTCCGTGTAGTCACAATTGGCGGATTCTTAGGAATATGTTTTTTTAATTCGTGTCGCAACAGAATAACGACTATTACCTTCTCATGCAGAACATATATTTTAATGGAATTAGTTGATTATATCTTTTTCTCCTGTGGCGTTTCGGCCCGTGTTCGTAACATGGCCTCCCCAATTATAGTTAATTATACGGTTTGTTATTAAGTTCAAACCACGTGCAAAGTTTCAGTTAAATTCAATCCAATCTGATCATGTTAAACTGTGGCCCAAAAAATATAATTGCGTTGTTGTTGTCAGGCACAGTAACGACTTAGAATGTTAATTACGTAAATGTATTAGTGAAGACATGGCCCCACTGCGCCGAGAACTCTTGTAGCCAAGTAATTAGTTCTGTCAGGTATAGTCACTTAAAATAGGGATTTATTCATGCCAATTATTTTAGACTGCCGGTCCCAGTGGTCCCGCGGTCTAAGGCGTAGGTCTGCGGCCGTTCTCCTCCTGAGATTGTGGGTTCGAATCCGGCCGGAGCAATGGATATCTGTCTGTTGTGAGTGTTGTGTGTTGTCAGGTAGAGGTTCATCTGTCGGGCTGATCAATCGTGATCAATCGTCCGAAGGAGTCATACCGACTGTGGTGCGTCGCTGTGTGTGATCTAGAAACCTCATGAATGAGGAAAATATAGCCCGCGTTAGGCCACAGCGACGCAGGGAAAAAATATCAGACTTAGAACGGGCGGGATTTTTCTGGATTCTACAACCACTTCATTGAGAACATCTGTACTACATGTTTTCATATGGGCCTGCCAATATACATTTTTTATCCACACTCCGCAAACACCATGTAAAATAAGCATTTGTAATTCGTTAATTAAATTAGTTTGTTTGTAGTATTTTTTCCTAAATGGGGAAAAGAGCGTTACGAGTTACCTACGCTGTCAGTTTTTGTGCCCCCGCTTCCAGCCTTTCAACAATTTTACTAAATTTCACGAAACGTGGTACTGAAGTTGTGTAGCTGAAGGAAACCAACCCCTGAAGCCGTAGTTGTTAGTTCTGTACGATATTTCGCAGACTTACATGAATTACTTAATAGTCTAGTAGGATGCATGGACACAGGTTTGATGTCTGTCAAACCGAATACGACAGGGTGATAGCGAAACGGGCTTACGGGATGGAAAAATTGCCTCTGTAGTCCTATATACGAACATCAGCTTGTTTTAATTAATTAGGCAAAGTAATGCCTGTACCGACATCAACATTCTATTGCCGTTTTTTATAAATCTTTTAAATTATTTCAGCAAAATTTAAATTGCGTAATTTGAAGAAGCCAATGCAGAGGCATAAGAGAGAGGGTGGGCAAGTCAAAGAGGGGAATGGTACATAGTGGAAGGAAAGGGAACGTGAGAAGTAGAATAGCAGATACCATGCTGAATAAACAAGGGGTAGGGAAGACCAGTGATCAACTGAAGTGTCTGGAATAGCGGTTTGATAGGCAGGACATAAAGTGCTGGCTGGACTTCCGTGTTGTAACACGCCCATACAACGGCAGTAGAGTGACAGTGCAGCTAGCAGTGTGGGGAGGTTAGGAGAAATGCCACAAGTAGCAATTACTGTAAGTCGATTTAAAGTTATAGGTTAGGGCTATTCTAATGCTATAAAAGGGAACTTCTGGTAATGCTGCTACAGACGATCTTAGCGTAGTTAATACGCAGTCAAATGAATGGAGGTAAGTGGAAACTACTTATACAAAGCTCCGTTCCTGAATGTTGTTACAAGTATCCTTTTGAATGTGAAATTAGACAGAATGTATGAGAATGTAGCAGGGGTGAAAGATTCGCGTGCAATTTAAGGATATTAAGCGGGTAAATATTAAAATTATCCTCCTTCTGTGATATACTCGGAAGTCTGGTATATCGATATCAACGTTTTAGTTTAGATGACACTTGGTTGTCACGTTACTTTAAGTAAGTTATGCGAGAATTTTCTGAAGTCATGTACTTTCAAGATTTATTTGCTTATTTTAGTATCCACATATTATCATCAGTACCTTTCCGTCCTTATCGCCCTAACAGACCGCACAGAGTTTATTATTCACCAACAAATGCACAAGTGATTGTCTTAAAAGCAATATTAAAATTTACATTAAAATAGCTCCGACATGTTTCGGTGCAGGCACACCATCGTCAGGGAGCTCATTATCCGTGCTTGCCAAATTTACACTTTGTTAAAATAGATAATTATGATTTATCAGTGTATGATTAAATCAGTGGTGATGTGGCTGCATGTATTGGTAGTGTCCTTGTTGATGTGTGTATGTCGCACTGTAAAAATACCGCACAGACTTTTACCAATTTTCATTCCATGCATTTCGTCAGCAGTAATTCACATACACCAACATATGCATGTAACAGAAAGTCATACATAAGCTTATACCAGTCTACATGTTTCGCCGAAACATGTACGAGGGTACAAGCATCTGTATGACTATTAATTTATGCTGTAAGCATATGCTGGCATATGTGAATGATACCGCACAGTCGTAGGCTGTGGCTACTTCGGTTTTGTCTTAGAGCCTGGCACCGGCGAGATTTTTATTTATATATACTTCCGGATGTGTAAACTTAATACGAATGATATTCCACATACAATTCCGAAACTCCGAAACCTGTGTCTTTGGTTGCATACCTCTTCCTACGACTTCTCCCACTCATTTCCTTCCACGGAATGATTTTCTCCTTACATTGCCGGACGTGAAGTTCTATTGCACTATACTGGTTTAGTTGATACAGTTTTGGGTAAGTGTTTGGTGAAGTATTGCTCTTAGGTTAAATTGGAGTAGATTAGATTATGTCAGGTCAGGTTAGGTTAACTTAGATGAGGCTAGAGTGATATTGTAGGTCTCTAATTGGATTCGACATTTTAGAGAACACGTGCGATAGACGCAGTCTATTGTGTCCAGTTTGTGGCCTACTGTACAGTAATACTTTGAATTCTTAGCACTACGCATTTGCGGTTGGAGTTGAAAGCTTGTTGCATTTGTATTCCTTAATGATTTTCACTTGCATATTTGCTAATTTGTTGTCTTAAAGTAATTCAGGAGGCCCCGACAGCGGTGTCGATAGAGGGAACTGCTACAGGTTGGACGGTTGGAATTCGAGCTCCGGTGGGTGAAAGAGTTCTAATCTACTCCACACCCTAGCAGACCGCCCCCGTGACCCACCCTGCCTCCTATACAGTGGGTAGCGTGTTTCTTTCCCGGGGTTAAAGAGGAAAGGGTGTAGTGTTGACTGGCCATGGGTAGAGATATATGTCTGCCTTCCTACTGTGCTTCCATCATCATGTTTCAGTGTGACCTCTACGCCATAAAATAATCTAACAAACAGCTGGTGTACATCTGGCATGTCTCAATTTATTTACACTTTTCCTACCGTAGACTTTATCCTCGTAATTGCGCTGTCTTTCTAAACGTTTGTCCGGCCAAACATATTGTACAGATATTCTCTTTTTAGGCAATGAACAACGTTCGTGGAAAACGATTTTACCATTTACACCGTTGTGTGCTGCCTCTTAGTGTAATTCTGTGTATCTCGATTAAGTCTTCCATGTCTCCAGATGCTACTTAAAATGGGACCAAGAGAGGGCAGATTTTTCATGTTTGTGAGTTGTGCAATGACAGTAGCAATTTTGCATGGAAGGTTTTCTCTAGTCATCATATCAAATTCCTAGAAATTAAGCAGAGGTACCTGTTAACGCGCTTATGACTACTAAGAATATCTTCCGGTGTGTGACGACGTGTAGTCTTGTAGAAATTTACCAAGGTGTTTATTACATCCATTTCCTACTGTTCCGAGGCGCCATATGTAAGAGAGCAGTGTTCCTCATAGGCACATAATGGTCTGGCTCTTGTATTATCTGGTGCTTCAGTGTGGACAGTTTGGTCTGTCACATTTTATGTACAACAAGAACAATTTAATTAATTCTTGCAAGAAATAAATTTGTTTGAATTATTATGCAATCTTCACTAAGTGAAAAAATAATATCTTATGGGGAGAAAATGTCCATTCGCCGTTTGTCTGTTTGTGATCTAGTGTCAACGGGTGTATCATTTGTCGTGGTTTTGTGTACGTCACTGTAGGAAATCTTTACAAAAATTGTCGAGCAAGCAGATTCGCTCATAACGTATTATGCAGGAGAGTGTGGGCATACACCTTGTGGGATTTATTGTAGATATAGCCAGTGGCGTACCCAGGAATTTTGTTAGGGGGGGTTCAACAAATTCAGTTGAGGACAGAGGACAGGGGACAGAGAGAACGGGGATCTGGGGGCGGTAGCCCACTAGTCAGGGGTTCTGCAGGCAGCTATAATTTGATACAAGAAATTTCACTTCATATGGTAATATTTTCTTAATTTTTGGTACTTTAAGGCTATTTATGATGACAACCAATTTATGTGTCATTGCTAATGTAAAACAATTGCGAACCTAGGTAAGAATTTTACTGCCTTTTTTTCAGAATTTCTTGGGGTGTTGGCGTCCTAAATTCAGCAATTTTTAACAGTTTTCACAGTCGGGTTGAGTTTGGCACGATTTTGGAGGGCCTTCGGAATTTCGGGGGGGAGGGTTCGGGATTGAACCCCCCCCCCCCCCCTCGGGCGGCCCCTGGGCATGGCGGTCCAGATTTTTTTGTTCCCCAGGAATTCGGTCTTTTTTTCCACCTTTTTTTTACTAATTCCCCAAACCCTTTCCGGCTTTTTTAAAAA
>Ga0123354_10009374_pt1 | contig 14979 bp, 8 predicted proteins | sample TergutLab28metaG_2_FD_97872 | JGI IMG/M metagenome (GOLD analysis project Ga0123354, IMG submission 97872) | Labiotermes labralis P4 segment gut microbial communities from Petit-Saut dam, French Guiana - Lab288 P4 | ecosystem: Host-associated > Arthropoda: Insects > Digestive system > Gut ...
AAAAAATTCACGCATGCGCACTAAGGTTCAAGGTCGGCTCATGCAAGCGCGCTAGATTATAATCCATCAGGTGTTCGCATAACAAAATACGGTCGGATACTTTTCTAACAGACCTCGTATTTTTGGGTGTTATGGATTAGTTGAAGGTGTTAGCACACATATTAACTCTTCATGTTAAATCCTACGTTCTGCCCACAGAATGTATATGTTTTGTATGTATCTCAGAACAGAAGGTGATTATTTCCTATACAGCATTAACTTGGTGGTTTTTATAGTAGCGGAGGGAGTGTGTTTACTGTGCGGTACGAGGTTTTTTTTTTTTGCGTTGCAGCAGCGGTAGGGAAACTGTAGGGGATTTTGCTTGCCGGACTGCTGACTTGAAGTCAGTATACATCCGGAGGATCCTGAGACCAGCCATCTCGATACAGGTTTTCTTGGTTTTCCCCTGCCTTCAAGCAAGTGCTAAGGTCGTTCCAAAAATCCCAAGTCGGAACTGTGTGCCTCTCGTGCAGCCCCCTCCCGATTTAAATCCATGAAAATTAAAACTCTTGCTTCGAAGTTAAAAATACTCAAGTTCCAGAATTATGCGCTGTACAATTTAGGAGAAATCGGGAATTCCGCGGCCCATTTTTCAGACTGCTGCTGTCACTAGTCTGTAACTACACCTTCCTTTTTATACGTCTGCTACCAGATGGACGACTGGACGAAGCTCTGAAACCTTCAAACTGGTGCTCAGATATGGCAACGAAACCGAACAATTACACGTCTTTGTATATAAGTATCGTATCTTATAAGCATAGTGTTCATCACACATGTTTCGGCCACTCTTGTGACCATCCTCAGGGAGGTGCATTAGAAAAGATGGATAAGTTTAGATATTACAAACGAATGTGTGTTTGTGTGCGCGCGCGTGTGTGAACGAATGGAAAGATGTAGAATACAAAGCCTCCCCCCCCCGCCCTTTTATAAAGCTGCCCTTCATTGCTCCACTGCTGGCCATTTTCTTCTCCGCCTCTAGTACTTTCATCTCCAAAGGGCTAAATGAAAGTTGTGCAGCAGAAAGTTGTCTGGGTGGAGGAATATTCTGGAAGCGTTTTTCAGGAATTCTTAACATCGGTGCGTCATCAGCAGTTGCGTATCTGAATGCAGTGCTGGATAATTACATTCTTCAGGAAATAAGAACAAGTTTGCGTGCCCTAATGCCATACGAAATGTAATTTTCGTTACGTCAGAGTTAGCTCGTTTCTTCAGGCTGATTTTTGTGGTTCTTTCGGGAGTCATAATGTTGTTCCCTTCGGGGGGGGGGTGGGGGGGGCGGGAGCAGGGAGTTTGGTACTGTTGCCTTCCTGCGACCCATCGAAGTGTTCATCTGACCCAGAAGTTTGAGAAATGTTACCCCATAGGAACTCATAGTGTTTTGATCCTGTCCTGTGAAGTGTGTTCCATGGCAATACTGTTATTGGCTCTTTAAATTGTGCACTCTCGCTAATTGGTCAGAGAGGAACGCCTCGTGTATTGTGCGGTCGATAAATGATATAGTCCGGCCACTTGCTGGGCCTTTGATATACCCACCGACTGTTAGTAAAGGACCCCTGTCGTTCCAGAGACCAGCATCATACTCTCTGCTTCGCATTTGCGGTGTTGGTTGATGGTAATTCGTGGACATATCGCCTGGAGAGCTGCAGCCAAACACTTGTTGAAAACAAGTGAACAGTAAATTGCTGTTGTATACTCGCGCTGTCGTCAACAGAACAAAGTCATAATACAAGGACAGCTAACGAAGTCATTCGAAAATTTGACAGAGTTTGAAGATTTGAAGTAAAGTAGCAAATAAACATAACATTGACGAAGATATGAAGAGCAGATTTAATTCTGAAACAGTGTCCAATTGTGGAGTTCAAAACTAGTCCATGTACCGTCTAAAAATTGAAGGACCAAGTAAGCACAAGACAGGCAATGTACGTGTGACGTAGCTTTGAGGCACGTTTGCCTAACCATTGTTGCGGTATAAAAGCAGTACGTATTACGTATTCTAAGTGTGTGTTTGTAGCCTTAGTTATCCAGCATTCAAAGCGCATGCGCTGTAGTGCATTGTCGTCAGTGGGCCTGTCCGGCTCTACCATATTTTTTTTCCACATTATCTCATAAACGGCACGATTTTCGGGTAAAAGTCAGGTTCTAACGACCCTTGTATGTTCTGAACATATTTTCTAAAAATGCTTAAATGTCAGATTTCACTTCAGTACTTCCACTGGGAGCCGAGTTGTTCCATGCGGGCGGACGGACATGACGAAGCTAACAGTCGCTTTTCGCAATTTTGCGAACGCGCCCGAAATCGGTAATTGCAGAAGTTTTTGATTGGTGTGAAACTTTGGATCTCTCAACGTAGGATATAATAAAAGCATGATACTGAAGAGAGGATGTGGACTTTGTTAGCGGATTGCTGGACTAGTGCATTGTCTGTTGGTCCGACCGGCTACGTAAATAGGACAAATTTCCATCCTTAGATGAGACTTTTCAGCGGCATCTGCTCATTTATGCCCGTTAGAAAGAAATAATTATTCCGTTCCCCTTACATCCCTTGATTTCGACACATTGCGTGACTCACTGGTCGACCTTTGACTCCGTCACTGCGTCTGAAGTTGGATTTGCCTGTACAAAATACAGTTCGTAGTTGTTTTTGTGCTGATTGTACACTCGGTGGTTTGAACTGCTCGTAGATGACTTTCACATTGAATTCGATGTGTTTCGTAGGTAAAGTCTGCATCGTTACGTTGTTCTTGCTGCAAATCATGTGGTAAAAAGCCAAACCAGTTCACGTAATAAAATGTGGATGACGAAGCGTTCTTTTGAATAGTAACAGACAGTCGCCTGCTGAGATTGTGGGTTCGAATCCCACCGACAGACATGGGTGTTTGTCTGTGAGTGTTGTGTGTGGTCAGGTACTTGTCTCTGCGACGAGCCGATCACTCGTCCAGAGGAGTCTTCCGACTGTGGTGCGTCGTTGTGTGTGATCTAGAAACCTCGTGAATGAGGAGGCCCTGGCCCACTGGGGGCTGTCGCGCCAAAAACAAACGAAAAAAGTAACAAACAGTAGACTTGCCTGCTTTATGATTGTATTAATTTCAACTAATATTTTGATGTTCTGCAGACCGTGCATCTCAGTATAATCTTAGTAATTAACCAACTTAATGCACAAAATCTTGTTTTATAATAAGTTTATTATAGGTCTCTACAGGTTGAAAGAAGTCTTCTCGCAACCTGTGCACCGGACGGCCACCTACAGAGTGTGATGATACCAGATGTTGTATAATACAATTTTGACCACCTCATGATGAGCACGTAGTGCTCGAAACATGTAGAGGCATATAATAAACTTACTATAAAACAATATTTTGTCCATCAAGTTCGTTAATTACTAAGATTCAACTAATATTATTTTCCCTGACGCCGATTTTGCAGGGCTGAAGCATATAGACGAGTTAAATAAATTGTTTTGTCCCCAATTTACCTTATTATGTGTAGTCCACTGGTTTGTTTTAGATAAATACATATTACCTTGTGTTTTGATTCTCTCAACGACAGGCTTATATTAAAATAAGTTAAAAGATAGGAGTTGTTTTTAAACTGTAGAGTGACTTGTATCTCGGATTTTCTGGTATAACTGTGGTGAAGAGTGCGGAATTTTTAGAAATGCTGAAATTAATTCCCTACTCCTATATTCGTATTTTCTTGTGTATAATTATACGCCTTTAATTTCAGTCCATTACTTTCATATGTCAAATAGCAAACCGCTGTCCAATCACCAGTAGGGTTAATTACGCCTTGTGCCTCTTGATTTTTACTGTAATGTTGAGTCAGAATTTCTCTTACCAAAACTTTAATAACAGTTGCATTGCGCATTTCTGTACACAGTGCGGCACCCCCAGTTTATTCCTTTTACATTCTCCGACTATCACTAATGATAAATCAGCATCAGGGCCATAATTGAGACAATAAAGGAGGATTGTTGTAATTCCTGCGGCATGCCCGCACATCCCTGCCATGGCAAGGTCAATCAGCACCACGTCATCCTCTGTGAGTACTGCAGCTGAATTGATATTGAATGATACGTTGTGCTTTACAATTTCGTTCCAACATTTTCAACGCAATTTTACGGTATTTTGAACTTTATTGCTGATAGAAAAAGTAAAACAATCTCAACTCTAAAGTTCATATACGAGGATTAATAATGGAACGGTCATTTCAGAAGTTTTATATGACGCCTTGTGGACAGGTCGGCTTTTCATTTACTGTATTTGTGCTGTCTGTAGAAAGGAATACCTCAGAGAGGGATATTAATGTAGCGGTCTGTTTCACTGGGTATTAAGTTAGCCTGAAACACGGCTCCGACTTGTACGTCACGGATTGCTATACAGGGTGTGCTTATTTTCTTGGAATATTTTAAGAGCGTGACCCTGAGGGGGAAAAAGTATTAATGAAGCAGTTCTCTACATTGGCTTCTTAATCCTATACAACCTGCTTAGTGTTCCACACGACATTTTCACTAATACAGACGTGATATGTCGCCCTTTATGCTGTTATTATAAGTATATTTTCCCGAAGAAGGAGGCGGGTTAGCTTAGTTGATATAGTGACTGGGATGCGAACTGAACTATCTGGGGTTGAAATCCCGGTAGGCGCAAGAGATTTTTCTGTTTTGAAAATCGTCCAGATCCTCTCTAGGAACTAGCCTCGTATTCAGGGGACTCTGAGGCTAAAACGCCAGGGCGTAATATTCAGTACTCGCCTTGCTCTAGCGGCGAGGTTAGAAGTGAGTACAAGTATGTGTTTATTCCACGTGTATATACAGCGCATGCCTTCATGTTGTGGACAGGCACCGTTTTGCTGCCACCCGTATCTTTTCCTGAAGGTAATGCGGTACCGGAACATACATGGATATATGCAGGCATATGTCGTATGAACGATTTGAGAGCACGCGTTTAAACGAAACCAGCAGTGTTACCAACATCTTCAGAGACATGTTGATTTGTGTACGTAAATAATTGCTGAGGAGTTGAGACCGAGGAAGGTGATCTGCATATAGAAATCTGTTTAGGTATGTAATGTAGTCTGATATATTTAAATTAGATCTGATTCCACATTCCATTGTGCAGATTAAGGTTGAGTATGATTTACCAGCACCTAATTCTGGCAACGTGCAGAGCAACAACAGATACGACGCTCACGCACATCGTGTCTCGTGTCGAAACATGTCGTAGCTGTGTATCACGTCTCATATTCAGCGTGAAGCAATATGTGGTGGTGGCGGCGGCGGCGGCGGCGGCGGCGACGGTCGTTGTGGCAGTGGTGGTAGGAGTCGTGGTGATGGTGGCGGCGGCTGCGGCGGTAGTGGTAAAGGCTACAGCGATTTTCTGTGACGCTAGCCGCGTATTAAAGTTCAGTGCGTTTGTTCGAAACGAATTACCGAGAAATCGAGCCGTGTTCATCTTCCTGCAATAACAACTGCATGTAATACGATTGGCAAGCCTGTGATATTGTGTAGATTCCCACAACCCGTAAACAGGAAATAAAACCCCTGGAGCGACTTTTCAACGGAGAAGTTCCGGGGTGACATTTGAACTGTCTTGACACTTTGCTAAAGCGGAGATTGGTCTGGCAGTGGACTTGAATTTCTTCCTGACTGGTTATGCTTTGCTACCCGGTCAATGTACGTGGTTCATAATATTGGTACCCTTCCGTTTGTAATTTTTAATTCTGTTGTACAGGCTGGCTAGTTTTGTTTGCTGCATTCCCGATGAACAAGCCAAAAAAACAAACATATACGTTGTATCCCGAAAAAAGAGTGAAATGCCTTTACGGGTTATTGAAATAGTACATTGCTCTAAGAATACGAGCTTCAAGTGTATGTTTTATTTTGTTCTAACTTGTCGTGGTGTTAATCATATTTTTCTAGTTATGAATACATTCTTATTGTTATGTTTATATATTCTTATTGTTATGAATGTTCTGTATATTCTGTTTTCATCGTACCATCTGGCATTCTTCGGCTACCCCCTAACTGGGGTTTCTCCGTGCTTTTTCCTCAGTTGTAAGGCATATGCCAGGGTATAACTCGCAAAGACGCGGCACGGCCCGTGCTCTTCCCAATTAGTTAACTGTGTTGTTCTGTGTATTGTTTGTGTCGATTGTGTTGTTCTATGTTTTGTTTGTGTGTAAATGTGTACTGTACTGCTGCCACCGGGTGTCAACCCAATTGCATTTAACAAATATATCATATATCATATGTGAGTGAATTAATGACTGGGGGGAAAAAAAAAGTTACAAGAAACTGTACACAGTACTCTCTTGCTTGGGTGTTTTTACCTTTGGTACATGTTGTAAAATTCTAATTTATCTCGTATGTATTGTTGCTATTTTTAAGTTTTCATGTGTGTAATTGTTGTTGGTTGGCCGTGTGGTTTGTTGTAGTTATCGTATGTGTATTTGCTGTACTGTGTGTGTATTGCTGTTTTTACTTTAGATGTCGGACTGCTGGCTAGAAGTCAGTACTCGGAAGGTCCTGCGACCGGCCATCTCGACACAGGTTTTTCTTGGTTTCCCTGTGCCTAAAAGCAAATGCTCAGACGGTTCCCAACATTCCAAGTTGCCACTACATGCTTCTCATGAAGCCCTCCCGACTTAAATTTAGTAGTAACCAATTACATGTTTTGTTTACATGTAAAATAACCACTGCCACCGGGTAACAGCCCAATTGCAGTAAATATATTATTATATTATTTGTATCATATATATCACTTGTGCGTGTCGTGGATCATTCTTTATGATCAATCGAATCTTAAATCCAGGCATATATAAGTCCATGGGTGTAGGGTGGAATGAATAGGCAAAAAATAATTTTTAATTTCATTTTTTTTGTCATGTGTCAGCGGGTGTAGTTATAGCTGTAGTTAGCTGAACGGTTGGAACAACAGTGAGAACTATGTGTTGTTGTTGTTGTTGTTACTGCCATTTCTGACTCCTGAAACACAGCAGTCAGCTGTTGTGTACATTCGTATTGAAACTCTGAAGTTTAGTCGTGATGCGTTTGTGTCTCGTGTGGTTCTGATACAACACCGCAAATTTCGATCAGCTGCTTTAAACGGTTATTTTCAAATGGAGGCACAGCGTGTTATTCTTTTTTAGGTAAGAACTAAATTTTTATACGCGTTTTCAGTTTATGGCGCTGCGACCGTACCTGTAAATACGAGCGTACCTAGACTAGTTCAGCCACTAGGTCTGGTTTACGCAGCTTCAGAAAATGGAACACCCTGTATATTAATTGCATGGACTTCTGGCTTGAAGGGATTGAACTCTGCTGTTCATGTCAGAAATGACCGTTGTTTCTGAGCGGTAACTCTTGTTATGTAACGTCGGGACATTTTAAAGCATTAATATTGCGTCGTATATACGTCGCTAGCTATGCCTTTCACATGGATTATCATGCCAGTTCACTTTGTGATGTGATCCTGCTTAGGCACTCATCTCTGGTACTTGGTATTCGCTGAGAACCTATCCCTGGTGAAAACTCATACAGCTTATGGAGGGTGGGTTGGTCGCAGAGGTAAGAGTTGTAGCCTGCCCACGGAGATTAAATTCCTCTGTGTCTTCTTGGTCAAAAGAGTAATAATGAAATTCGGTACTTCATGATTTCACATTGGGTACAATAGCACTCTGTTACTGTCAAACACCCCGTCTTTCCAGCATTACCATTGACAATTATATTTCACGATCGGCCGGTTACATAATACACGTTATTGAGTTCTTCGTGTTATGAAAATTATCCGTGCACTTTTCTTGTATTACGCCGTAGTAGACAGAAGTTCTCAATTTCACATAATAATAATATTTACTAACTGCAGTTGGGTTGTTACCCGGTGGCAGTGGTTATTTTACATGTATACAAAATGTGAAATTGGTTACTACTAAATTTAAGTAGGGAGGGCTACATGAGAAGCATGTAGTGGCAACTTGGAATCTTAGGAACCATCTCAGCATTTGCTTTAAGGCACAGGGAAACCAAGAAAATCTGTGTCGAGGTGGCCGGTCGCAGGACCTTCCGAATACTGACTTCTAGCCAGCAGTCCGGCATCTAAAGTAAAAACAGCAATACACATATAGTACAACAGATACACATAAGATGACAACAATACACACAACTACAACAGTACAAACAAGACAACTACAACAATACACACGGCCAACCAACAACAGTTACACACTAGATAACTTAACTAGCAACAATACACACGAGACAAATTAGAATACAACATGTACAAAAGGTAAAAACACCCAAATAAGAGAGTACTGTGTACAGTTTCTTGTAGTTGTTTTTTCCCCAATCATTAATTCACTCACTGTAAGAAGAACGTGCTTTAACCTGCTGGTGGTGTATTGTCGAGTTTTTATTGGGTGTTAATAATTTCACCGTCTTAAAGCTAAATTGAACTTGTTACGAAACCGTATAAGTTCGAAATTAATTTCCGTTCGTTGCTTTGCAAAGATGACTCAGTCTGTTTGTTACGAAGCAGTAGGAAAACGTGATTGGAGCGCAGAGTTGTCACAGGTAGACTCTAATTTGTATTTGACCACACATTTCGTTTTATTCAGCTCGTGACATAACTGATGTGTTCTTTGTACTAGTGGCAGGTCGATTGTGTTGCGTAACCCAGTGCAAGCAAAGTAGCTTGCCACTCAAGTATACAGTGTGTATCTTTTATCGTGTCACTGAGCAAGGTGGCCGTTAGGGGATGTCCAGGCGGATGCAGGCTTTCGTTTGCGAGAAATATATTGTGTTAATCAGTGCCGTCGGTTGGGGGGGGGGGGGCCGAAAAAACTTCTGCGTCGGGAACCGAAACAGCTGTCGGCGGTACTGATGTTCAGGGACGCAGTTAAACACTCTGTATAACGACTTTTGGTCTTCAGGTACTTAACAGCAGTAGATTGTCGTGACTGATCGGCACTCCTTGTGTCCATGTTCCCGGTCAAAATGTTCCAGAGATGTGGCTGTATGACAGGGATTTTCGTACCTTCTGTGGGTCCTCCCAAGAAAGTACCGAAATTTGGTCAATGCCTTACGAACTGTTAAAGCTTCGGCCGAAACAATTGAAATTTGAATTAAATGTAGCGTTACCAGATAATGGGACCAAGGCTGCCACACCCTGACACCCCTCTCAAAGAAGTGAGAACTTTACTGATGCCACATTCTCTTGCATTTTTTTTATTTGGGAGTGAAAATAAATTGAAAACGGAATTGGGAGAAGTAACGTAGTTCTATATAAATGTTGTGTAATTCTGTTTGTAGTTGTCTTTAAGGCCTGTTCATTGTTTCGTGCTGCCTCTGTTGAGTTTCCTTGCGATTGCATGTAGATATAGAAACGACAACCATTTTTTGACAGTGTATGAATTGCCTGTTTCTTTACTAAACTTAGAAGATAATTAGTAACACATAATCGAAGTAGACGAACAATGAATGTGTGTTAATTGAAAGCCGCAGCGAAATGGTAATGTTGATGGTGAAGACCTGACATCAGGTTCTCTAAGAGCAGTGCCCCAGAAAGTGCGGATCCGACAGTGCGGAAGCCACTGGCCCGTTGTCATATGTAGACGATGTAAGAACTGCGTCGTATAGAACAAAATACCGCAGGCGGCAAAACTGAATACGTAGATCGATACTTATATAATGAGCCAACTAATGCACATTTAAAAACATGTGTTCAGTCACATGGTGTTATTCTTCAGCAACATGTTTCGGTCTGTCCTGTGACCATCGGGGCGTCGTATAACAAGAAAACATTTCATATACAAATAACTGCAAATGTCTATTAAGATGGATCTTCAGGAAGTGGGATGTGGGGGTATGGGCTGGATCTAGCTGGCTCAGGATAGGGACAGGTGGCGGGCATTTGTGACTGCGGTAATGAACCTTCGGGTTCCATAAAATGCGGAGAATTTCTTGACTAGCTGAAAACCTCTTAGCTTCTCAAAAAGGACGCTGCTCCATTGAGTAAGTAAGTACTATTACATTTGATATTGTCAAGCGACTGTTATGTTCTTGAACATTTTATGTTTACATCCTTGTTAAAATACAATAAAATCATGAGTGTTTATGTTGTTCAGTGGATGTGTGTGTTTGGCTCACACCCTGTTAAGATATGTGAACATAGAACACATCAAGTTCAGTACGAAGACTTCATATCTGTAATTGGCCATGGATTTCTGTGTATTCTGATTACAGGTACATCCCGTCTGAGGAACAGGATACATTAACTTTTGGCCTTAAGTGGAAAATGTGAAATAATTTGGAATGTGCACGCTATAGAATATCGAAGGGGGGTTAAAATAAGTAGAATTTTGGTTGCCCCCAAAAACGGCTGTTGGGAGTAATCACCACTTCGTTTCCACTGTTCGAAATGTAGTTCGAAATGAAATTATACTTACATAGTAGTTTGAATTGATATTTTCTTCGGGAAATTTTGGTCCTAACTTCATTTGGTCGGCAAATGGGATAGTGGTAAGTGGGGGGATTTCATTGTACAGAGTGCACAATAAAAACCCGTCGTGTCTGTCCCCTTCGACGCGTTTAAACTTGAGAAATGCTGGGCGGATTTTAATGAAATTTAATACTAGTGGCACCTGCAGAAAGCTACAAAGAATCCTCCTGGGTAGCCTTGCACCGCCGGTATTGTTGGTTTTCAAATTTTCGGTGTTTTTTTTGTTTATAGATGTTCCGTATTTATGGATGTGTTGCTGATATTCCAGTTTTCTCGGAAAAACAGACTCGAAGCTAACGCCTGTTTGTAATGTACATATTCTAAGCGTGTCAGTCACGACTTTGTCTTGATGTCCTCTTGGAACAGATCCGTTGGCCTACGTACCGTGAGGTAGCTGATGACATTACGTCGCCGCAAGGAGTAACAGCTTAACACGTATTTTGATGTTTTGCTGACCGTGCATCTCAGTATAATCTTAGTAATTAACCAACTTAATGCACAAAATCTTGTTTTATAATAAGTTTATTATATGCCTCTACATGTTTTGAGCACTACTGTGCTCATCATCAGGAGGTCAAAATTGTATTATACAGTATCTGGTATCATTACACTGAAACAAGCGAGTGGTCTAACAAGTGAATGGTCTAAAATTACTAAAATACAATTCTGTAAATATGGGCATCCTAAAAATTCATACATAAATTTTACTACTGTGTGCTCATATTTATATAATTGTATTTTAGTGATTTTAGACCACTCGTTTCAGTGTGACGATACCAGATGCTGTATAATACAATTTTGACCCCTGATGATGAGCACATAGTGCTCGAAACATGTATAGGCATATAAAACAAGATTTTTTGCATTAAGTTGGTCAATCACTAAGATAAAACTTACACGTATGTAGTTCTTTTACATTCAGTGCGTTCATAACGCCAGGCAGTGTCTTGACTTGTCCATTACTGTGGCGCGAGATGCCTGTAGGCTACAGTGGAGAGTTCAGTTGCAAGATTTGATGTTCTGGCAGTTTTGTGGTTCAGGATTGAAGTCGTTTGGGATGTTACGCTGAGTCGTGAGCATCACGTCTCGGAACCCCCAAATTTGTCGCTGTTGAGTTAGTTACAAGGAAGATACGAAAGACGTAACGAATGAAAGGTGATATAAAGAAGGAAGGAAAGAAAGGAAATGTACGTTAGAAAGAAAGGGATAAATGAAAGAAAGAGAAACGGGGGAAAACAAGAAATGAAAATGTAAAACATGAAAAGCGGTGAGGGGGTGTAATTAAAAACGATAAACGAGGAAAGAGTTAACGAATAAAGGGAGTTTCCTACGAATAAACAAAATCCTTGTTTTGATATTATTCATTTCGTGACGTTTAAGATTGTAATTAATATAATACGAATAAATGTACTTGCAATATGTAAAACGTTTTACAGTTTATCTACACATATAAAATCTATATGTATTTGCGAATGCTCACCATCTTAGGGAGACCATGTCACAAAGAAATACACACTTAGTTCAAACATTTCCAATTCGTGTAGTGTATAAGTGTAAACAATAACAGCTATTGATTTAAAAGTGTAAATATTGTTTTGCTGAAGTGTCCATTGTTAAAAATTATTTTTAACACATGTTGTGTACGTTGTACGTAGCCGGTTATGTACATAAGAGCGTCTAATGTTGATTATTTGATCCAAAATGTATATAGTCCCAGTAACGTGTTTTGGCGTCATTATGTAGTACATTTCAGCTGTATAACATTTAGAGTTTTAAATCTATAGCTGCTCTTGCTTCTAATCATATATTCAGTGTATTCAGTGATGTTTTAACTTTATGCTTGCGTTTCTTTGTGTCATTGTCTTCCTGTCGACTGTGAACTTTCGTCGAAACGTGTAGCAGAGTTTATGTGTACAAATAGATATAAGGTATTTTACATAATTGTATTCGTTTGTGTTAATTGTAATTCCTGTCGTTTGCAATCCTGGAAAAAGTCTACGAGCAGGCATAAATGCATTTGTAGTGCTACTTCGACAAACACGTGGTCCAACATTTTATGCCTCATCACTACCGGCAAACATTACGACAGCCGTAACTTTCAGCGGTCGTAAATGTGTGCTTACCTGCTTTCTGTGAGATCAGCAGGCCGCGTCGGAGCAAGCGTGTCAAACCAGATGACTCCGAAGCCAAATGCGATATGCCCATCCGTCACTTCAGAACAAGCTGATGGCCACGTGAAAACTTCTGTTCTTTTATTTTAAGTCGGAGAAAATAAATTTTCCAGGCACCGACATTCGTCTCATTGTGTCCGCGAAGTACATCGCAGGAATAAAAAGTCAAGAAAGCATGACACTGTATTATAATGCGCTTTAATATGTACCTAGTGATTCATACCGTAGGTAGTCATCAACTTATCCGAGAATCCGTTGTTTATATATTCAGGTTGAAAGAAAGGTGGATGCTGTAGAGTCTCCTGAGACTTAAAATTTGCGCTAACTCGGATAACCAGAGCGCAAATTTTTATTGCAGTGAATATATGATATTTCGTGTTTGCACCCTGTGAGGTTATAATCTAATCTTCTTCATAGTACGGCTCAACAACTCTTAGGGCAGAGTTTTTGGCCTTCTCAACAACTTCCTTCCATCTTCGTCCATCCTAGACAAGGGTCTTCCAATTTGGCGCTTTTGACCTCTGTATGGTTAAAATCTTAAATCGTTGATTGTTGTCACGCGGTTGTCATATATTTGTTTATAGTTGAATAAAGAGAGACCAAATTGATGTCACTTGCTTTATTATTTCATTTATTTACTGCTCAATATGTTTCGGATGTTAATACATCCATCCTCAGGAGCTTGCGACTTATTTCTTAAGTTATTTCATGGGTTGTATTGCTCTGGTTCGATGTGTGTTGGTGTTACGTTGTAGTTTGGCTGGGGTGGTGTGATATCCGGTGCAGGCTTCAGCCTGCATAGAAATTATATTATAAAAAATCACATAAACTACATTTTATGAACAACCACCACATAAATATTCGAATTGGATGATTTTTAATGAAATTGTAATATAGAAACTGCCGTATATTCTCGAATCTAATCCGCACCCTTTTTACAGTTTCAAGAGGGCTAAAAAATGATATGCGGCTTAGAATCGCGTGCGGATTAGATTCGCAGTCGTGAGCTGAATTTTGGAAAAATGATAGAGCCGCTGTACGTGCCGTAAGAACAATACAATAATTTATTATTTTATTTATAATATATAATATTTGTAATTTATTATTCATCAGACTCGCCGTCATCACTCATAACTGAATCGTTATCCTTCACCAAGTCACTATTTTTATCTTCACCATTGTACTCCCATAAGTGCGGATTAGATTCGAGAGTATACGGTATGTAACTTTAGCGAAGTACAGCTCTGAAACTTCCTGAGGATGATACAGGGAGTGGATTATAATGTAAATGTCGTTAAATAAAAAATATGCCAATTGTGAATTGGTGGTTGAAATAAAAACCACGTAAGCTGCTTTTCAGATATTCTTTAAGTGATCAAGATGTTCGTTGACATAAACAGGTTTTGCTTGGGAAAATGCATAGAAGGCGTGATTGGCCCACAGATTTCATATTTTAGATGTATGGGAACTGGTACACGTCTGGATGGTATTAAAATTGTTTGATGACGTCTGTTGGTTGTCCTAGATGGACCATGTTTTTTTGACGGAGCGGTCAGCAGATAAGAGTTTAGATACCGTGGTCAGTAGAGACATCACGCTACGGGCTGCTGAGGTCCGGAGACAAGAGATTTTTCTCTTTTCCATAACGTACAGACATGCTTTGGGGACCACCCAGCCACCTCTTCAGTGGGCATCGGCGTTATTTCCCGGGGGTAAAGCTGTCGGAGCATGATGTTGACCAGTCCCATGTAGTGCCAAGGTTAAGAATGAGTGGAGCTATACCTCTTCCCCCCCATATACCTTTATGACGTGAGCAGGGACAACTTTTACGTTTATGGGGGCCTTGTCGGTACCTGACAGACGGCAGGATGATCGTACGAACTTGTACCGCCTTCTTTGTGACGTACTCGTATTACTTTATAGTAATCTATCAGTGACTTTTCTCCTAGTCATATTTATACGAAGGTCGTAAGGTGCGTTTCGTGAATCTTATGAACAGCTGAATTTTGTATTAAAAACGTAAGCCTAATAGTAGTGGGTCCCTGTCACCACGGCATGGCGCGTCCTCAGGTTGCGGATAGAGGAACGGCCTCCTTTATGGAGGGCAGCTGCGAATAAATTGAATAAGCAGTCGTGGACAGCCGACAAGGGGCGGTCCTCCAGCTTGGGGGTTGGGCGAGGTGCTAACAACCCCTCCCTGTAAAACATTCATGTTAAGAAATACTTGCAGGCATGATGCTTCCTCTGGAGATAAAGCAATCCGGAGGTAAACTACT
>Ga0123354_10009375_pt1 | contig 14978 bp, 13 predicted proteins | sample TergutLab28metaG_2_FD_97872 | JGI IMG/M metagenome (GOLD analysis project Ga0123354, IMG submission 97872) | Labiotermes labralis P4 segment gut microbial communities from Petit-Saut dam, French Guiana - Lab288 P4 | ecosystem: Host-associated > Arthropoda: Insects > Digestive system > Gut ...
AGCAATATCTTCCTATAATGTTTCTTGTCTCACTGTTTTCACTTCACAAAGTTGTCGATAGTGGCCACTTATATATTAATAAGTGTGTATATATATATATATATATATATACACACAAGTTTATATGTTTACATAGATATATTTAAGATTATATATATAAGTATATATATATATATATATATACTTATACTTTTTATATATTTATAAAGAAATATATATGTACTCATATATAGAAGTATATGCTTCTATATGTATAAGTATATATATATATATACTTACAGACATATAAGAGTATATAAACATATATAAGTACAGATATACTCGTGTGTGTGTGTGTATATATATATATATATATACACACTCATATAAAGGTAAAGTGATCCCGTTACAGGCCCCGTGTGGCCCAGAGGGTGGGTAGAGGTATAACTCTACTCTTCTATGACTGCAGCACGCCCCGGCCGCACATTACACCCAGGAAAGACCCGGTACCCATTGTACAGGAGGCTGGGTGGGCCTCAGGGCCAGTCTCGTCCCCACCGGGATTCGATCCCGGACCGTCCAGCCCATAGCTCAGTCGTTATACAGACTGAGCTACCTGGCCCACATAATATATATACCTATCTATATTTAAGAGTATATATAAGTGTATATATATATATATATATACATGTAGAAGTATATACTTTAATATATGTAGATAAATATTCATACACTCATATATAAGTATATATATATATATACTCTTATGTGTTTATATATGTATGAGTATATAAGTCTTATACATAAGTCAATGTACATACTTTTATAAATATATAAATGCTTATATATATACTTACCTGCATTCAAGAGTATGTATATATTTATATATGCGTACATATACATGTAGAAGTATATATTTTAATATATGTATTTAACTATATACTCATATATATACTTATGTGTTTATATAAGTATATGTATGAGTATATATAAGTAAACATACATACTTTTATAAATATATTCCTATACATGTATGTAAGTATTTATACCATATATAAATATATATGCTCATATATGAGTATATAGTCATGTATAACTATATATACTCTTAATTCATATATATATATTTATTTATACATATACAATTATAAATATTTATATAAATACATATGTAAGTATATATACTCATATATAGACTCTTTTATGTTATATAGACATTTATGTATAAATATATTACCCTTATATATTTATTTATGTTTTTATATATAAGCATATATACTCATATAAAAGTACATTCATATGTATAAATGCATATACTCATAAGTTTTATATATTTATAAAGAAATATATACACACACTCATATATATATATATATATATACACAGTATATATACTTATAGACATATAAGGGTATATATATATATATACTCTTATACATATACCTATATACATAATAGAATATATATTTTATATATAAATGCATATATAAGGATATATACTTATATATGTGTATATATATAATATATACTTATCTATATTTAAGAGTATATGTGTGTATATATATATATATACTTATAAGTGTATATATGCATATAGAAGTATACAGGGTATACACTAAAGAATGGTGTGGTTTCAAAAGTTAACAAATTTATTTCTCACCTCACACGGGCACAACGTACACCGTCAGCAGCAGCAAATGTCCAAATTTCTCATGCGCTACCAGCAGTTCACTTCTCATGCTTACTACAGGGCCACGGGGCCAGCTTCCAAGATGGCTTTGCAGCAGGAAAAGGCCTTCTGTGTGCTCTGTTTTGAGGTGTCCAGATCTGTGATTACAGTGCAGCGTGAGTTTCGTGCATGGTTTAGAAAAGACGCGCCATGCCGGAATAAAATAACTAGGTGGTACAACAGTTTGTGGAAACTGGATGCTTGTGTAAAGGCAAGAGTCCTGGTCGACCTCGCATGTCTGATGATAACATTGAAAGAGTGCATGAGGCGTTTCTGCAAAGTCCCCACAAGCTAGAGCAAGCAGGGAATTGGACATGCCAAAAAATGACGGTGTGGAAGGTGTTGCTTAAGCGGCTATGTTTTAAACCCTACAAGATGCGATTGGTGCAGGCCCTTACACCAGCAAACAAAGTGAAAATGCGTGACTTTTGTGAGGAGATGCAGTTGAAAATGGAGGAAAGTGATTTCGTAGGAAGACTTACCTTCTGCGATGAAGCCACATTCCATAATCAGTGGCAAGGTGAACATACAGAATGTCCTTATCTGGGGAACCGAGCAACCACATGCACAGATAGAGCACCAGCGTGACACTCCAAAAGTCAACGTTTTCTGTGCGGTGTCCCGCATGAAAGTGCACGGCCCATTTTTTTTCACTGAAGCAACTGTGACTGGCGACTCATTTCTAGACATTTTGGAAAACTGGTTGTTATCCCAACAGAACACCAGTTATGACAATTAAATTCTACAACTGGACGGTGCTCCCCCAATTTTCACAGGAATGTTTTACGGATGCTTCTTATTTGTGTTCTTCAACAGCGCTGGATCGGACGTGCTGCAAAATGAGACAGCCACCTTCTCCCTTGACCACCCCTTTGCCGGCTCTAACACCATGCGATTTCTTTCTTTGGGGGTTCGTTAAATACAGCGTTTACATACCACCGTTGCCCATGTCCCTCAACAAACTTTGTGATCGGATAACGCATGCACTGCAGACCATTACAGCGGACATGCTACACCAAGTGTGGGATGAATTTGATTACCATGTGGATGTGTGTCGTGTGATTAACGCATGAGAAACTTGGACAGTTGCTGCTGCTGACGGTGTACGTTGTGCCTGTGTAAGGTGAGAAATAAATTTCTTGTTGACTTTTGAAACAGCACCATTCTTTTATGTATACCCTGTATATTCTAAAATATATATAGATAACTATATACTCTTATGTGTTTATGTAAGTGTACGTGTGAGTATATATCGTCTTATAAATAGACATACTTTTATAAATACATAAATGCTTATATATATATATGTATGTATGTATATATACATACATACATACACACACACATACGCTTAACTCACATATATAGAAGTGTGTGTATTATAAAATCATATTTGTAAGTATATTCCTATATATATATATTTTATATACTGTATATTCTCGAATCTAATCCGCACCTATGGGAGGACAATGGTGAAGATAAAGATGATAGTGACTGGGTGACGGATAACGATTCATTTATGAGTAATGATGGCGAGTCTGATGAATAATAAATTATAAATATTATATAATGTATATTATTATAAATAAAATAAATTATTTTGTTGTATTGTTCTTACGGTACGTACAGCGGCTCTATCATTTTTCCAAAACCCAGCTCACGACCGCGAATCTAATCTGCACGCGATTCTAATCCGCGTCCGATTTTTTGGCCCTCTGTAACTGTAAAAAGGGTGCAGATTAGATTTGAGAATTACGGTATATATGTATATGTACTTATATATGAGTGTACTTATATGTATATACTTATATATGAGTATATACACATACTCATATATAACTATATACATTCTTAACTCATATAGGAGGGAAAGTTATTAAATAACAGGAATTTTATTCTAAAGTGCATGGAAAAGTATGCACAGTGAAAAATCTTATTTCTGGACACAAAATGGCTTCTAGTAATATGCCAAAGAGGGGTCGTGACGATCAAGTAGTATGAGCCTGAGCAATAGCTTGTACAACATGGCTGCTGCACAGTCAACTTGCACCGTGGAAGAGCAATGGAGTGTTATTCATTTTTTATGGTCAGAGGGTTTAAAACCTTATGCAATCTACAAGGGTCATTCCAAAATCAACCTCCTCCAATTGGCTGGTAAAAAAAAATATAAAACAGAGAACAAAACTTTATTACAAGGAACAGTTACATACATATCTGCATTACTTCTCCACATAGTTGCCATCCACATTTAGGCACCTGTCATACCGTGGCACTAGCTTTTGCAGTCCCGCGTCATAGAATGGCGCCGCCAAGTTATGCAGCCAGGTTTTGACTCCATCCATGAGCTCTTCGTTGATGTGGAAGCACTGGGTAGCCAACCAGACCTTCATCTTGGAGAAGAGATGGTAATCGCTTGGTGACAGGTCCGGACTGTAAGGAGGGTGGTTGAAAATCTCCCAGTTGAAGAGCTTGATGTGCATTGCTTGTGAGCATTTGTGCGAGCCGCGGTGTGGGGCTGCACGTTGTCATGCAGGAGAACGACCCCTTTAGTGAGCGTCCCGAGCCTCCCCTTTTTTTTTTAAATATATATATATATATATATATATTAACCTCCAAAGATTATTCAGCGTTTCACAATAAACCTCTGACATTATTGTGGTCCCTGGTGCCATGAATTCTGTCAACAAAATTCCCTTACAGTCCCAGTATACGTACCTCAGCTGGCGGGAGCAGCGATGGTAGTGTCCATGTTTTATCACTCTTTACTCCTACACTACGCAGCAAAAATGTTTGAGGGTATGCGTACAGCAAGAACAGAAGTTACTTGTTACTACTGAGCATGCGCTTTGACGCTGTGACAACGCGTTTATTTTTACCAACCAATCGGACGTTGATTTTGGAATGACCCACATACATGAAGGTTCATTATGGAGACAGTTGTTTGAGTCAGGGCAGAGTGTATGAATGGGTGTAAATATTTGAAAATGGAAGTCAAAACGTCAGTGATGAACACCAGAGTGGGAGACCAGTTAGCTTGGCAACTGAGACAGTGAAACAGCAGATCAAGCAATGAATCCGTGACTACAGGCGAGTTCTAATTGATGAAATCGTCGTAGAATTCAACATGAGTCGTTGCTACATGTACAATATTGTGTGATGATCACAAGCGTGCACAGCAGACGATTTATCGGGCATTTGGACTGTCATGCTCATAAAGGAGATGCTTTTCTCGAATTGTGACAGGAGACAAGTCCTGAGTGTACCATTATGAACCAGAGAATAAGAGATAATCGATGCAGTGGAAGCACTCACCGTCTCCGGCTAACAAAAAATTCAAGGCACAGGCTTCCGCTGGGAAAGTCATGCTGACCATCTTTCAATGGCACTGTATTGGTGCACTTCCAGGTAAAGGGTCAAACTGTGACTAGTGCTCGATACAGTGACATGCTAGTGAACAAGTTGAAGCCCGCGATACAATCGAAACGCTGGGGAATTCTCTGAAAAAGAGTATTGTTGCTTCACGACAACGCCTGCCCCCATATGGTTGCGCGTACAGCGGATACACTGCATGCTCTGAAATTTGAGGTGCTGAAACATCCACCATACGGTCTGGACTTGGCACCATCGGACTTTCACTTGTTTGGACTTATGAACATTTGGGGGGCCAGAAGTTTGCAGATGTTTATATTGAAATGTGTATATATTACTCACATATATAGAAGTGTATATACTGATATACAAGTATATGAGTTTTATATTTATATATAAACTCTAATGTATCTATATATATAAACTCTAATGTATCTATATATATATATATATACATATATACATATATATATATATATACATATATACATATATGTATATATATATACATATATGTATATATACATTATATATGTATATCTATATACTCTTAATATATATAAAAAAATATATATATATATACACTTTTGTGTATTCATATTTTATATATATGTATATTCTTATATATATTCATATATATATATAAAATATAAATATATAATTATATATACATAAGTATAGATATATAGAAGTATATATACTCGTATACTTTTTATATATTTATAATTAAATACATATATGTACTCATAGAAGTATGTATATATGCTTATATATAAATTTTATATTTGTAGTTCCATGCATCGTAATTCTAGGTTGAAAAAATCCAAGAAGATGCAACAGTATGCAGATATTTATTTACTGCTAAATTACTCTACATGTTTCAGACATCCATTGCGCCCATCATCAGGAGTCCTTATTTGGTCACATTTGAAGAAGCTTGCTCCCCAGACAGTATGATCTGTACCAGAGGCTGCAACTGCAGTTTTGTGTACTCCTGATGATGAGTGCAATAGATGCCCTAAACATGTAGAGTAATTTAGCAGTAAATAAATATCTGCATACTGTTGCATCTTGTTGGATTTTTTCAATCTTTGCTCATATATAATTCTACATATGCTTAAATATGTGTGTATATATATATATACACACACTCTCTTATGTATATACTTATATACAAAAGAGAATATATACTTCTATATATACATATATAAGGATATATATGCTTATATATAAGTATATGTAAGTATAAATACTCATATATATATATATATATACACACACACACACACTTACATAGATATAGATATATATATGATGTGTATAAGTATATATACAATTTTATATGGGTATATATATTCTAATATATGTAGATGAAAGAATGTGTTGTTTATTGTACTGTAACTAATGGATAAAACCGGAGGTGAGATATTGCTGCAAAACTGTATTAGTGTTTACACATTGTGTGCTTTTTGTGTGCAGTCCATAGAAGAAGTGTATGTGGACCATCTGAACTCTGTGAAGTCACCGAATCCTCAGGTAACATTTGTAGTGAAGACAAATGAGAGGACGTACCATCTGATGGCACCGAGTCCGGAAGCCATGAGAATATGGGTGGACGTGATTTTCACTGGTGCTGAAGGATATCAAGAATTTGAACATGGTTCATAGACTACTGAAGGCAGACTTTGGAACTGTTGTATTTACAAAAACTGGCCAAAATGGTTCTTTGTATTTGGGAACTGGCTGTTTTAACAAATTAACCAGGTTTGTATAGGAGTCTAGGTGAGGCTAATACAGTGGAAAAGTGTGTACAGATCTGCAGATGTTGCAAGTTCCATTGCTATGTTTCATTACCGGATTTAGAATTATAATTTGTCTCCTGTGAGGTGGATTGTACTGTTGTTGATTCAGGTGTATATCACTTATTCTGTGTGTCCATTTCATTTTTGTGGACAGATTGCGTGATATTGGGCAAAGCATGGCAATAGCCAAGTGTCACTTGCCATATTTTTCAGTAATTGTAGTCAGTGAGCCAAAGTTACAGTTTTCAAAGCACAGTTCAACATTACGGTGCTAATTTGAACAGTTCAGTGGGTTGTGCAGAATGATGGCACGCCATCCAAACATATATTTTTTATATATATCACATACCTAGTTTCATATTGGTTTGTAAATTCTGTTAATTCTAAAATGTACATTGTATTGACACAGAGAAGAGGTTTCCTAGCTGTATTATATATATCAGTGATATTTTTAATGCAACAGAAATATGAGAGTTTGATGTTTGAACACCACTTGTATCAGTTGTGTGATGTGCTGTAGAGTGTGTGTGTGTTTAGCAGGCACACCTTGACATTGCAAGTGTCACAGTGGGAAAAGATCTACATTTGACGCGCCTGTGGTTGAAGGATATGGAAATCCTGGGTACACTTGTGCCATATTTTTATACAAAACCCCTAACAGCATAATTCCCGTCACACCCAGACTGCCTGTACTTTCCTCCAGGTGTCTTAGCCAGGTTGCATACACAAATGTTGGTTTGAGCTGGTTAATAGGCACCAGCGTGACTTGAAGGTACACCAGAATGTGCAGAGCGCAGCATGCAGAAGGCCGCTCATTTCGCCATTCACAAGACCTTTCTCATGGCCTTAATGTTACATAGAAGGAACCAAATTGAGGAGGAGTAGGAGGAGCTTTGGGAAGCTGCAGATGCACTTGATACAATGACAATCAAGTACTCAGAAACCCCAAACCTGCAATGCAGTTGTATGGCTGCCTTCTTGATCCCAGTCATTTATGATTTCTCAGTCTTTGTCCATGTGTGGCCTTTAGCTGCCTTCCAGCTGCACAGTTATTCATGTCATAAATAAAAGACACAGATATGTCTGCCATATGTAAGTACTGACTGGATTAAAAATTTACCAAGGCATGCATCTTGGTTTCATGTCGAAGTGCTGCTGAAGACAGCACTGCGCCTGAACATCCACATTCATTTGTAACTGAGCGGACACAGTAGGAGTCCATTGTCATTCAGAGACAAAATGTGCTAATTCAAGTTTTGGTATCAGCATATTTGTTGTTTCTGCACATGTATTTGCACAAATACTGATCTAAACTCTGTCAGTTGTATTATGTAGCTGCAAGCTGCAAAAATTGTTTGTGCTGCATTGTTGAGAGTCTAGGTGTACAAATAAAGTGGACGTTGTTCTTATTTTCCGTATGAAGTGAATATTGCTGTCATTTTCCATGATCTGTTTATATGTACTGGAATTCTGTTTGGATGTGACTGGAGACAGACAATACACAATTTAATAGCTTTTTTTTTTTTTAAGTATTATTAGTTGGCTCTACAAAATGTTACTTGATATGGCAGCTTTTGACTGCTGTTATCAAAGCCAGGAATTGTTGATATTCTGTCCAAAGTCCATGTCCTTCAGATGTCAGATGGCTTTGTTTCAGCATGGATTCAATTGTGGATCAAGCATAAAGCTAAAATGAGGCTACTTGTCCTGCGCACATGACACGAGGGTCCAGACAGTGCCACCGTTTATTGTAGGGTGGACTGAACAGTCTTGTTGCATGGTTTTATTCACTGCGTTACACATTCTCAGTGGGGTTCATGATGGGGGGGCTTGTGGTGGCCAGCAGTGTGTGCAGCATTGACCTGAAATGTCAGCCATTTTTTAACCACACTAGAATTATGAATGGAGGAGTTGTGTTGTTGAAACATTCTTATTGTTATTATCATCCACTTGTTTTGCAGTTTGTGGTCACATCTGAATAAGTTATTTAAATTATGATGGGGTAGGCATGTCATGTGGTCCATCCTGTGGAGGAGTAAACAGGGTTGGCCTTGTCTCCGTGCTGCTCTTGCAGCGCTCTCAGTATTAGTCCTGGAATTGACACATGTTTTTCATATTTGCTATATAACAGCAGTTGGTTTAGTTTCAGACTGCTCTGCCATCATATTAATGTTGTGTCACGTTAGCACAGTAGTCTCCTGTAACGGTAGCAACTGGAATGTTAACTCTGCGGCCATAAAAGAGATGGCAGAGTACCGTGAAATACTGCCATGACTATGTTGTCCGGCAAATAATAGTGAGCTGCACATGTGGAGATGATCTTTGTTACATAGCCCGGCCACTTGTAGAAATGAACCCGTTGTACCTGGCACGTCAGGAAGTTCGTCCCAGCCCAGATTTATAAATTTTGGTTTCAGACCACAGTGTAGGGCTGGCCATGCTGGTGATCGTGTGTGGTGTTTTATGTGAGGAAGGTGTGTGTTAAGTGGCTTTGGTGGTCTGGGGGTAGTGTGCTGCCTTTAAGTACCCAAGTTTGCGGGTTCAAACCCGGCCAAAGCCGTCAGGATTTTTCAGGGCGAAAAATCCTCGGCAACGCCTTCCTTTGGAAGGGAAGTAAAGCCATGGGTCCCATGTCGCAGATTTGCAGCATGAAAAAGATCCCTGAATTGACATGGAAGTCGCAATTTCAGGCAAAATTACCGGTTAATTCTTGCCCACATAGTTCCACCTTTTGCTACTAGGTTTTCTCGCGTCGTGGACATGGGGGTACCTGGCGGCGAATGTGGGAATGTCCAAACAGGCAGGGGGGATAGGGTGAGTACAATAAGCCTACTAGGCTGCAGTACATCTGTGGCATTAGCCACGAGCCCTACTGGTGAAGAAGAAGAAGGTGTGTGTTTCTTCTTTACTTAATTTGGCATGGAGATTTTTTTGTTATGAATTTAAGGTAAATAGGGGGTAGAGCATAGGGAGTTGCCAGCTTTGGGTAACTGTGAACTTTGAAGTAATAAGGAATGATTATTAGCTTTGGATAACAGTGAGCAGTGGGAGCATAAGGAGTGAGTAGCTGTGGGTAACAGGGAGCTATGACAGCATAAGGAGTTACAATTTTTGGGTAACTCTGTGAGCTATGGGAGAATAGAGAGGGGTGAAATTTCGATAACTGTGAGCTTTGAGAGCATAAGGAGGTGTCAGTTTTGGGTAACAGCTCTGAAAGCATAAGGAGGTATTGGCTTTGGGTAGTGGTGAGCTATGAGAGCATACAGTGGTGTCAGCTTTTGAAGCATAAGGATGTACTGGCTTTGGGAGCTGTGAGAGGAAGTTTTGTATATCTGATATTCTGTTGCGATGCTTGTTAGGTGTATCCTGCGACTTGGTTCCTTTGCCCCTACTGTTTTCCGTTAAATGACACACAATTTATGGGACAGGATTGTGGTATTGCTGCACAGGAACCGAACCGAACTGCATCTGCAGGTCACACTCTGTATTTTTCTGAGTTAAATTTAGTTTCACGGAACCATCTTGACTGACAGTTGTGTCTATCTATCAAAGCCCCCTCTGCCAACCCTAGAAAATAGTAACAAATGCTTGCATTATGCAGTGCCTGTCTGCTGGGTGCAGAATTCGCTTGACTTAGGATGCTACATACACTGATGAATATCATCATCAATAAAACATACACAGTCTCCAGTAAGTCGCAGGGGATTGGCACACAATTGTTAGATTTTACAAATATGAGATTTTTGTATGTGTCTGTTTGATATTTCATAATATATTAACAAATTTCCTGCTCCTACTTGTCCTGTTTATCCTGGGACAAGGCTCAGTTTTACTGCAACATGAAATTTCTTGGGCATTTTATAGACAGGGGTGGGGGGGGGGGTCTGTAAAATGCACGGAAATTACAGTTCATCCCACTTCAGTGTGGCACAAGATATGGTTGTCAGGTAGGACTGACCAGCCATTATGTAATCACAAACTGTGTCACCCACTTCTGGCTCGACTTTATTCTATTCCTGTAACCTCGGGTGACTGCTGTATCTTACCGTTTGCGTTCTGGATATGTAAATCGAAACTTGGAAATCTTGACACAGGGCATCTGCCCTCCATTACATTCATTATTTCCTGTAGCCATCGACACACCTCTGATCCCTACAGATATGGCGCTGATGTTTCAGGTAGCATCAAGAGAAGCGACCGTTTATACATTTGTTACGTGTATTTCAAAGTAACGAGGAAGTTGCCGTCAGAGACCAAATGGCAAAACGCAAATGAAATTTTAAAAGCTGAACTAAATGGACACCAGAGAACAAACACAAATACCAAAAGAGGTAACTGTGAAGGCCACGCTAACCTGCAACTTTTCCTCTCGTAATCATGGCAGCGTGTCACTGTTCACAGGCCACATCACACTTCTGCAGTCTCTTATAGTGACAGTTGATTAACCAAGTGGTCCTGCTTCCTCTGCCGCCAACCTGCACTGGGCTTTAGTGCCTCCTGGGTGGGAAAACGGAATGAATACACATGAACTTCTGAAATAACAGGATTGGAAGAGAGTCATTGAGAGAAATTCCTTAAACATAACACTCACGCATGGTACTTGCGTTTTTGTGGCAATGGTTAGGCATGGGCTTCGGACCGCCAGGACTTTCTTTTCGGTAAACTACAATACAGACTGGATGGAGTTCTGTTTTATCGAAATCAGACAAGAACTGTACAAAATACTAGCAAATATTCCTTTAAGGCAATAGGTAACGGTTTATCCTTCAATGAGCTAATTTTAAATAAGCTCAAAATTACGAACTCGTACTAAATGGAGAACTCGCGTGCCACTTGTATCGCAATGTCCGAAATACTGGAAACATTCATCCCCACCATTTTTAGTACCAATTGAAACCCTCATTCAGCACACAATATAGTTCCCGCTCAGCTCCACAAGTACAATAAATGCAGTCTACTTCAGTTCCGTATGGGTCCCAAAATTTGTTTTCAAATCCACTTTTTTAAGTGCACGGGTAGCGACATATCTTCGTAACGGTATCCGGAGTAGACAGTTTGGTGCTGACACCTGGCGTATAGAAGCTCGCCATTGTTTCTGTGAGCTGCCAGCAGATGTCTCTGCAAGTGTTACTACTACAAGCCAGGTGCGAAAAATTGAAATTGGGTGTAGGAAAATGTTTAAGTACAAAAGTGCGCTATTCCATTGTTGAAAGTAAGTTTAATAGCATTAGGAAAATGTTCAGAATAACTATATGCAGTTTGTCACAACCGCAGATACCGACTTTTATCGAAATATGAAGAGATTTGTAGAAAATACTGGCAAAAATTCATTTGCGCCCTTGGGGGGAAGTACCCCCCTCCCCCTCCGCAGCGGCAGTGGGTCTTAGCCTCTTCTTCAAGTTCAGAAGCTTCTCAACAGAACATTTTTCATGGAGTGGGTGTTGTTAGCCCCAGGCCCAACCCCAACCTGGAGGACCAGGGTAGCCCTTTTTGTGTGGGTCATCACCTTTGTCCTGTCTGACATGGCAGACCCTACCAATAGCTCCAACACCGCCGCCATAGTTCTAAGGGTCATCTGACCACGTAAGTCCGACCACTACGTTAAAGTAGGGATACCTTTGGGGGGGGGGGGTTATTGTTTGTTTGTTTACGTCTATATTATTTGCTTATTATTATTAATATTTGTTATTAATTTTTAATATTTATTCATGTACCCATTTAATCCAAACACGTGCGAAATATGAATAAGTAAATGAATATAAAGATAGATAAATAAAAATAATTATGTCAATATGATATATCAAAATCTTCACCGAATGCATTTCAACATTTTTACTCACGGTCTCCTGGTATCTGACGCCGTGACAGTGGACTCACGCGATATAACATCGCAGAAGACCGTAACCCAGCACGGGCGACCTTGAGAAATCCCCCTCAATGTACTGTGTTTGCAATACGATGTGCGCTTGTCTCTTCTGAGGTACTGCTGCAACACACATGAACAGAGCTGTACATACTCCGATTGCTGGTGCACTATAAGCAACAAAATGTAGGTGCGTAAAATGTTTTTTAAGTCCCTGCTGGAAGTCATGTAACCGTACACCTGACGACATAACTGGTGTTGCTGATCATTTCCGTGCTCTTGCCGTCGCAATGCTTCTGTTTGCCTCCCATTCATCACAATTGCTCATGCCATATATTTAAGAAAGACAGCAACGCGTCTGCGTAATTTTAAGATAAACGTGGATGAATGTTGATTTATTTGGCAATCTCTGTGACCACGTTCCTCGTCAAAGTGTTGCTGTACGCCACACTGCAAATGATTGCGCAAGTTCACTTAAGGCAGGAGAGCCAACAGAGCCCCAGTCTTGCTAGCGACATTGTGGTGTAGTCTGGATTAATCTGGCTCACGATAGTGACAAGTGGCTATGTCTTGTGGATATGGTAACAAAATTTGTGTCCCGTACAGTACGGGGAGGGGACCGCGGTAGCACAGTGGTTAAGGTGCTGTACTACAATTCGGAAGGTCGCTGGTTCGATCCCAGCTGGTGTCAGTGGATTTTTCATTGACATAAAATCCTTCCGATCGCACTATGGCCCTGGGGACCGACTCAGCCTCTAACAGAAATGAGTACCAGGAGTATTTCCTGGGGGGTAAAGGCGGCAGGTGCGTAAGGCTGACAACCTACCACCATCCTGTGCCGTTGTTACGAAATCTGGGAACCTTAACTTCCTGGAACCCTCTGGGCCTGTCCAGGCATGTAATGGGACTGCTTTACCTTTTACAGTACGGGGAAATTCTTGATTAGCTGAGAATCTACCACCTTCTCAAAAAAGACCCTTCGCAGTAAACAGTGGGTCCGTTACAAAGACCGGCCAATTAAAGCTGTGCAAGGAGATAATCGCTGTTGCAGAAATGCGCCAACCATCAATACACCGTGTGGGCAGAAAGCAGATCTTCAAACGGTAACTGCGCTCTTTTGGGTCATCACTCAGCGACCCTTAAAGATGGGACCGACAGGTTTTTCCCGAAACGTCGGCAAGGAATTGCCATTATACGCTGCGTCGGAAGCCCGAAATCCAGCAGACATTCATATCTTCAGGCGATGGCTGCGCTCAGTACGCGACTGCAGCTGTCTGACAGCGAAGTCTGTTTGTCATGCAGTTGCGACAGCCGCCGATCTGCTGACAGCAAGTTCCAGTGGCTGCGACATGAATTGTTAATCATGTCAGCTGTACCCCCACCACCGCCCCCCGCTGTTCCTTCAGTCGCTGGGCGATATGTTGGAGTAGGGAGGACGCGGAGGGATGAAACTTCAATGTGAAGTATCAATTACACGCAGGCTGCTTCCCCCCCCCCCCTTCCGTGTCGTTACATCTTTTTGAATGACGGCAATGAGTTTATTGGAAGACAGTTAACTGCCGCGTGTTGCCACATACCAGTCGCAGTACAGACATTATTCCGTTGACCGGTGGCGTACCGAGGGGGGAAACCGAAATTCCGAAGGCCCTCCAAAATCGTGCCAAATTCAACCCGATTGTGAAAACTGTTAAAAATTGCTGAATTTAGGACACCAACACCCCAAGATATTCGGAAAAAATGCAGTAAAATTCTAAAACTACCGCCGGTTCGCAATTGTTTTACATTAGCAATGACAAATAAATTGGTTGTCATCATAAATAATCTTAAAGTACCAAAAATTGAGAAAATTTTACTATATGAAATGAAATTTCTTGTACCAAATTACAGCTGCCTCCAGAACCCCTGACTAGGGGGGCTACCGCCCGCAGATCCCCTTTCTCCAAGTCCTCAACTGAATTTGTTGAACCCCCCACCCCCGAACAAAATTCCTGGGTACGCCACTGCCGCTGACAGCAGTTAATGTAGCTAAACAATAGACAGTAGTAAATATTAAGTATAGGCGAAAACTGGCAGGTGGCTGCAGTACGACAGAACACAGCGCTAACTGTACGGACTGTAACACCAGCAGCGTAGGCGAAGTGAAGGGGGGGGGGGGGGCGCTTTATGGAAAGGGTTTTTGGGGTGGGAAGGGGAGGGGAGGGGAGGGCGGGGGGGGAAGGGGGGGGGGAATTAATGG
>Ga0123354_10009376_pt1 | contig 14978 bp, 3 predicted proteins | sample TergutLab28metaG_2_FD_97872 | JGI IMG/M metagenome (GOLD analysis project Ga0123354, IMG submission 97872) | Labiotermes labralis P4 segment gut microbial communities from Petit-Saut dam, French Guiana - Lab288 P4 | ecosystem: Host-associated > Arthropoda: Insects > Digestive system > Gut ...
AAAAATTTTTTTAGAAATTTTTTCCCTTTCCTTTTTTCCCCCCCCCTTCTTTTCCCCCCCCCCCCCCCCAGTTTTTAAAACAAAAGTGACAACTTTCCATGCATTTGTGTGAACATTGTCTGGTCCTAGCCAATGGTATTTAGAGCACTTTTGTTAATGGTGGTATATTATGCTTATTTCAGGTTTAAAGCAGGTGACTTCAACACCAAAACACAGTCTCAGGAGAGAAGGTGAGTCAGTTGCTTTTTAAAAATAACTGTGTTTTGCGCTGTGCCACATGAAAACAGTGTGACATGCAGGGAGCTAGTGGTGAGTCAAAGTGCAAAGTTTCAATTCTGATGGTTGTTCTTGAGCGTGAGAATGGCTGGCATGTGAGTAAACTTTTAATGTGGAAAAATGTTTTTTAGAATTCCAGTTGATATTTGGAGTTAGACTTTTTTTCTTTCCAACCTCTGATTACATTTAAGGAATAACGCATGGATAACATGCAAATATGTATTTATGAATACTTTTTTTTTCATTCCCATTGCAAATTGTAGTCAGTTTTGGACACAATCAGGTACTGTAAGTTGACACTGATGTTTTTGAGGAACATGCTGCTTGCATTTTCAGGGTTGGAGTAATTGGATCATTGTTGATGAAGAAGTGATAGGGTGTGGGTATGTTTTTATTACACAGACAGTTTATAAGTAATGTGGCCAAACAAAACCAGAGATAGGGGAGAGGGGGCAGATTTCATTGCAGGACAGTGGTTAATAATGGAAAACTGTCCTCACCCACATCACTTGAGCATCATTGCAGACCCATTTCCATCCAAGCTGAAGATGATTGCAGCATGTGCCTCTTAAGTGTGTCACTTTACAATGTTACATGGTATGAAAACCCAAAAGATCAGTCTCAGCATTTTGTGCCATACAAACTTATACTCCTGTAAATGTGTTCACACCATTCAGTTACACTCTCACATTGTTTACTGTAAATAATATTGAAATTCATTACGGTCTGAATACAGTAATCTTATGTCTGGAATTGAAATGTAATGTGTTGTGTTTTACAAAATGTTGCTCTGTGCTCTGAACAGTGATGTCTCTCTTATGTTCTTTGTGCACTGATGTGTTGGTCATCAGTGATGCATTCATTGGATTAATTCTTATTTCAAGAATGTACTAGAAACATACCAAGTAGTATTTTTTACATTATACACATTACATCTATAGATCTTCCTAGGTATTGTTCCTGGTTTAGAAGATTTGCCTTCCCCTGTATTGAGGGACTACCACTCAGACCATTCAGACCATTCATCTTCAGCTGACGGTCGTGCAAGAAGTTCTCGCAGCTCGTTGAGGTCCAGTCCTGGTGGAAGTCCATTTGGTTCCACACAAATGCTTACAAATGGTGAGGAAATACATGTTATTAGCATAAATCAGTTTGTAATTTGAGTGTGAAATTTTTGCATGCATCAACAATATATTTGGTTATGCTGCACTTCTGTGGATATATGCTAATTCTTGTGCTGTGTCAATTCCAAAATGTATACTTCCCTTTGAAATCGGTTACTGCTGTCTCCTTCAAAGAATTCTGATTCTGAGTTTATGCAGCTGGTCCGGCCTTCCTCCCAGTCCTGATAGCACCACTTAAACTGACTTGGAATTTTGTTTGATGATTAGCAGTTCCAAAATTTTAGGTACATCCTGGAAATTACATCATCAGAGCTGCAATTTCATTCTTGAAAATGGTAAGAAATCACAAGGGAACATATCAGGCAAGTAAGGAGGGTGGGAGACAACAGCTGTGAGCACAGCCATGTTTTTACTGAGCAAATTTGCTGCTGCTTCTACTTGATTAGCAGTTTATGCACAGAATTCAAAATTCTCTGTGTTTAAGTCCTGCTTTAGACTTCACTGGCATGTTCCATAGAAGAGATGTAACCTCTCAGTGAATGCTATCTTGCCAGTCTTTGTTGATGACATTGCAAACTTTCTCTACATTTTTTTCTGTACAGCTGTCCTGGGAATTATATGAATTCTCACCATCTTCAACTGAATTTCCCACATTTGAATAATGAAACACCACTGTCTGTGTTCTCCCCATGACATTTTCACTGAAAGTTCTTTTGAGTATTTCATGCATTTCTGATGCATTTTTTCTAAATCTGAAGAAAGTCATAATACAAATGCATTGTTTCTGCAACTGGGCCATTATAAAATTGCAGAATGCTCTTAACACACCTAAAAGTGACCACTGTTGAGAAGCACTATAGAGAGTTTTGGCAAAACTCACTAGACTGACTGAGAAGACAGTGATGCTACCCAATGACAGAAAACTGTACTATTTGCTATGGTCAGCCTTGGCTGCTAGTTTGGGAGCTTTTGGATGCACCTTGTTTTACTTTAGATTACAGCCTCTTTATTGGTACCATCTGATGCTCCTGTTCATAATCACCACCAGTTCTTTACTGCTGACATAGTGTCAGAATAGCTAAGGGTAGTGTTTTATGTATGGATGTTTACTTAAAATACATAAGTTTGACTTGAAGTAAAAGTATTTTGGCTAGAGAAAACTTCATAATTAGGAGCATATTGCTTCTATACATTACCCAATATTAGGGTGTTATATTAAGGAGGATTAGATGGACAGGGCATTTGGTATGTTTGGGAGAGAAGAGAAACACGTAGTGTTCTAGTGGGAAGACCTGAAAGAAAGAAAGCATTTGGAAGACTAGATGTAGGTAGTAGGATACTGTTAAATGTGAATCTTATGCGTATTGGACCGTGCCTCATCTCGGTATTTGAATAAAGGTTGACCAACTACATGACACTTGCCTTATTATATATTGCTCAACATGTTTCATACGCTAATACGTCCATCTTCAGGAGCTAGCGAGTACTTGTAGTGTTGTGTAGGCTGACTTGAGGCGTGATGGTGTTATGTAGCGGGATTGTCTGTTGGTGATGTGGTATTTACAAGTGGTTCAGCCTACACTCGGATACCACATCACCAACAGACAATCCCGCTACATAACACCAGCACGCCTCAAGTCAGCCTACACAACACTACAAGTACTCGCTAGCTCCTGAAGATGGACGTGTTAACATCTGAAACATGTTGAGCAATATATAATAAAGCAAGTGTCATCTAGTTGGTCAGCCTTTATTCAAACTGTTAACCTTTATCCGACGAACGCACCCGATCCTTTTAAGTCGGTATCTTACGAACGCACCAAGTGGGTGCGCTGTGGCCATTTAAATGCCCCGCACAGTCATATACAGGCTTAGTATTATAGCCCCACACGTTTTCTCCACATTATATAATGTTTTGTGGTCAGATTCACGCTCTGGCCACTTTACCAAATTTTGTACATATGCACGTCATGAATAGCAGTTTATAGACACCTGTAATTTTTTGGAAGCCTCCTCTGTTTGTTTTCATGCTAACCCACTGACTCATTTCCTTATGGAGAAATGTTTTGCACTGGATCTTATCTCGTTCGCCCAGCACTTGCGGAGACCCCACGCATATCACTGTGAAGCTTTGTTCACTCTGCCAAGAGTTGCTGTTACAGGAAGTCTCTTCCTGAAGGCGTGCTTCGTATAAGAATTTTTTTCTGTGTATCCCGCTCTACGTCACTTGGCGACATAGTTTACTGGCCGTGATACTGTACTCAAAACAAGAAACCATAGGAAAACAAGTATAACAACACTGAATTACACAAATGTTAAATGCTGAAGTCAAATAGGCAAAGTGAGCTAGATTATGCAAAATGGTACTACTAACAACTGCAGACCATAGTTCTAGGGTCTGCCACATTACTGTTTGAGCCTCCCCCTCATCCTGCATTCCCTACTTGGTCAAGGCATTTTGAGAGTTCGTAAGTATAATTTCAGTTGTAAAGGTACTTATCAGTATGGACAGGTTACCTGTACTGTCTATTCCAAAACCCCATGTTCTTCTGGTATTTTTTCCTCAGAAGTAGTCATTGTAGGAATATTGTAGGTCAGAACCTAGAATTCTGAATGACTGAGCAGTAAAATGACTCTTTGCAGAATGATGCATCCAATAGGATTGTACATTATTTATACAGGAAATATATAAGGACCAGAAAAAATTAACAGGACTTGCAGGAAAACAGTGCTTAGAGGAACTTCGGATTGAGGCATCACTTTAATGAACCTCAGGTATCCTGAAATTCAGGGAATTTATTGACTAAGACACATGACTTTTCTGAGTTTTTTGCACTTCCTGTGCCTTGAAATTGTGTTTTACCTCCTTCAGTCCTTTGCCTTATATCTTTTCCATTGATCGCAGAATATTTGTTGTGTGAATTTTTTTTGCCCTAACTGTAAGTAGAATGTAAAAGCCATTTTAAAACTGAAATCTTAAAGTTTTTAACTTGACTGATGCATGTTGGTGTGTACTAGCATGCTCATGGTCATGTTTTAACCCTATTAAGTGTGAAATTAATCTAAATAATATTTAAAAATTTCATTTCTGCCTCATAGAAAGTATTGCATCTCCACTGCAAATACCAGTGATTTAATTCTGTTTAGAGAAATAATGTTGTTTAGTCTGAAAATCATACATTAGACACGCTGTGGATGATATGCAGAGGCTTGAATTGTAAAGCAAGTGGTACAAATCAATACCACTATCCTTTAAAGGGTTAAAATTTTAGTATGTCTGTTGTCAATTTACCATTTGATTAAAAATACTGTTGGTTGCATTCGAGTTGGAATACCAAATAATTTCTGTAACTTTGAAACGATAAAAGGCATAACTTTAATTTGTGGGGTTTAGTTGCTGCAACTTTGTGTGTTCCAAAATGTTGGAGTAGCATCAGCATGGAAACACCCTAACACATGAAGCTGTACATTATTCACGGGCTGAAAAAACTAAGAAGAACAAAAAAATATTGTTCTCATGTGGAGAATGTGAGAATGTCTTTGTGGAACTTTGGCTTCTCATGCTTCCATTGTTTACCCCCCAAATGACAGAGGAATGAGTATGGTGCATTGGTAGAATGTTTATGGATGGGAGAACACCGAAGTACTTGGAGAAGTAGCCTGTCCCACTGCCCCTTTTTCACCACTAGTCCTATGTGAGCTGCCCTGGGATAATACCTGAGCCTTCATGATAAGAGACCAGTACTAACCACTGAGCTATGGCATGAACAAGTAGCTCTGTTTCCACAGAAGGCTGTTGTATAAATTATGTATTGGATTTGAGAGGTAAGTATATGTTATTTGCACTGGGCTGTAGCTATAGAAGTGCATCTGCTTTTGCCATCATAGCATGTGTTATTTGTTCAGTTCCAGAAAATGTCCCTTGTAATGCAGTAGTTGGTTTGCCGAGGAGAGAATTGAAACTGATCCCTGCAGGGACACAGGAGATCCCTAAACCACAGGTATGAGTCCTAAATCCTTTCTCCTCTTATTTAATATGATTTAGATGGTGGTCGTGTTTATAGGGGATGTTTCCTTTTTGGGTGTATTGTCAATATTTTACTCAGTGACCATTATCTTATCCCTTCAGTAATGTCACCTGACTTTGACACAAACCACTTCATCCCTGAAGGTGCAGGCAGTATGTTTTCCTCCAACACTGGCACCGTCACACTCCCTTACCTACCACCCATGCTCTTCCAGCAACTAAATGTGAGGAGTGGGAAGGGACACAGAATTAGTTTTCTGTTTCCTGGTGGCTTTCACACAGTCCTGCCTCATCTCTTCCCTTTCTATATATCTTGCTCCATTTTTTAGCATGTTCACAAAATTGTGAAAAGCAACTATTAACTTCATCATGTCTGTCCATCCATCTGTCCACATGGAACAGCTCAGCTCCCACTGGATGGATTTTCATGAAATTTGATATTTGAGTATTTTTTGAAAATATGTCAAGAAAATTCAAGTTTCATTAAAATGTGACAGAAATAACATGCACTTTATGTGATAACCAACATACCTTTATGATATCTCACTAAATTCTTCTCAAAATGAAAACTGTTTCAAGCAAAAGCTGTAGAGAAAATCAGTCCATGTATTTTTTGTTCAATAAATGTTGTCCAAAAATTGTGCCATTTTGAGATAATGTGGAAAAATATCATAGAGCCAGACATGTCACTGGTGACGAATAGTATGTCACAGAAAAGATGTGATTTTCATGCCGGCTAACAAAGGTAAGAATGCACACACACACCCATAATATTTAACATCCATTATTGATAACAGCAGTATGAAATATTTGTAGCTCAACGACAGTGCAAAGGGAACCCATTAATGTATTTCCATGGCAACACTGAACACTTTTATTTTGTTGATAGCTACATCTATGCCGACAGCAGTAAAAAAGGGAAGGTACTAGTGCGTTTCCATGGCAGCAATAGCTACGTGAATGTGCCACAATATAACATACCTACATTATCTTGTTTTCTGCAGAGAACCTACCCTGCTATCCTGAAGGTAGAGGTAGTAGGTTGTTCTGAAGTGTTTGTAACTAGCTACCAGAAGACAGCAGTCTTCAAAATTCCTGCTCTAAGAACCTCAATTCTCACCCCAAAACAGGACCCGTATCATCATTAACTCACCATGAAAGCCTGCAGTCATTACATGACAGTCTTGTTTTGGAGAAAATTTACGTAATTAATGCAGTGGCAGTATTACAGAATTATTTGTATTTTGAACAGCTCAAAATTCAACTTAAATCAGTTTCATAAGAAATTCCATTCCAGTAAAAATACTTTCACTTTTATTAGGAGCCACATAGTGGTTGAAACATATAGCCACACATGTGTATTACATAGAAAACTAGTTGTGTTGATGGTAATTGATAATTATTTTGTAAGTGGTATAACAAAGTAAACTTGCTTCTATCAGTATCTATAAATATTCACTATCACAGCCAACTCACTTGTAAATATTTACAAGTAAGTTGGTTTTGATTGTGAATATTTATAGATATTGTATTTGCAACACCAATTGGGATGTTTCATATAAAATTTGCTTCTATCACATTGTACTAAAAGTTCAGATACAGTAACCAGTAATATCTTAAAAAGCTGTCCAATTAAAATGCTTCTTGTGTGCTGCAGTGATTTACTGAGCAAAAAGTAAGGCTGGACCTGTGCTTTCCATGAAAATATATAGGGGAGTAGAGATGCAACTCCATATTTTGGGCTGTTTACTTCTGGGAAAGAATACCTAGCAGACATTGTGTAGGAAGCTGGGTGAGCCCCAGAGGTGGTCTGCATGTTTAGGAGAAGAGACAAATCTTGTATCCCTGCCAGGAATTGAAACCTGAACTGTTAGGCCCATTGCCCAGTGACTGCAGTGTGCATACTGTCCCAAGTGATTCATTGAACAAGTCAGGTCAAGTGATCATGATTCTGAATTTTATTTGGTAGGTGCCTGGTTTGAAACTTGGGTGGGCCATGTACCTAGCATTCATGTTTTTCCTCTGCTTCTCAAGGCAACTACCAGGATAGTAACTTACTAGTTGAGACTGCTTCAGTTCATAACCTCTTCAATTCATTTTTCACTGCCCATTCTACTGTTCTAACTGGCCTAAATTGTTGACAGTTGTTAAGTGAACTTAAATAAATAAACAAATTTTCTTCCTGCACAATCGTATCTCCCCATGCAGACATGTAAATCGAATTTGTACAGCACTGGCAAAGAAAGAATCAGGTCTCTGTGAAGTACATGTGCATCAGATTAACACAAGTTGCTTCTGGCTGCACAAGGTTATTAAAAGGCATGATGGTGTATGAATCTACCCTGTTGAATGTATGAATGTTTCTTATAACACTTGTACATGACGGTGAAGTTTCTGCATTTTACTCCTTAAATTCATTACACCTGTAGCACAGGATGAGAGAGTCAGGTAAAATTACAAAATATGTATATACATATACAATAATAATTAATTTCAAGTCAGTTTATTAATGCTGTGGTACTAAAAGTCAACTGGATTTGACATGCACATTGATGCTGAGAACACAAAAGTGTATTAATGTTGTCATCAAGATACGTGAAGTATGTGGTGGCCATTTATATCCTGGGTCTTGCGGAGAGTACACTGGGCACTTAATTCTGGCAGGTAAAGGTTAGTGTGCAGGGTTAATAGCACAGTACCATGTATGAAACCAGCATAATTACATAAATACACAAATACACAGATTTGTCAACAAAGAAAGAAAGACAGGCACAAGGTGAGAAAAGTGTGAGTGATGACTCAGCACACTATAAAATATTGTCCGATTCTGGTGCACTTCAATTGCATGTGCAGAAACAAGTTAAGAAATATGAAACAATTTCACAATAAATTGAAAGAAAGAAGGGGGAAAAATTGATAACATGAGCTGAGTTTAGGTGCTGACTGGACAAAGAGAGAAGTTTTATCACATTACTTGATAAATGACGCAATAATTTACACTTGGTGACCAAGTAGTCAGTGACCATTAAATCTGTTGTAAACGAATGATTGATTTTTATTACTATATCAATGTCCCTGCAGACCAAGTGGGCTCCTTTTACACATCAACCTGAAGGACATTTTTTAATGTAACAAAATATGGAGGAGTATCTAACATTACAAGTGAGTACTTGGGAGACTTTGGTTGTTGAAAAGCGATGGACAAGTTTTCAGGCCTGTTTAAACTTTTTTTTTTTTAAGTGTACAATGAAGGTTATTTCTTCTGACCTGGATTGTATGAAGTGGGTCATCATAGCTAAAATTTTCATGATAAGCAACAGTTACAGCATAGAGGTGCAAATTTCTGCTGGACACATTCAAACTTTTTGGTGTTGCTGGATGTAATAGAATATGCAGCAGCTGGAGCATATTCAAGTTCGGGTCTAATTCGGGTGAAATACAGAAATAACAACAATCATTGGTGGAAACAGCAACATTGATGGTGGTGGTGACAGAGATAATATGTGAAATTCAAGGTCATAGTGTCATTGACAATTCAAGTTTTCTGGAATGTGATGCTGTGTCATTGTGTTTGTAGTTCCCATGTTTCAAAGGATTGTAGTGACTTTATCTTCATTGTCAAGTAGTCCAAGACCAATTTCTTCTTGTGCTTTATCCTTTTCATTTCTTTATCTCCTTCGCTCCTTTCTCACATTCCTTTCATATCCTTTTCATTTGTTTGTCGTATTGTCATTCTTTGCCCTGTATCCTAGCTGTGATGTGTTTGGTTCTCCCCAAGTGTAACGTTTTGACAGTTTATATGTAGATTGCAAGAATGACAGGACATGAGTCACTGAACTTAAGTGCTGATAAAGGTGCCTTTACTGAAAATAAACTTAACATGATATGATTTTATGTGTTGTTCCCTCATCCTCCTACACATATTTTAAACTTCAGGTGGCAGCGAAATCCATGGAACCAGTGCAGGGAGGCCACAGTCGAGGCACATCAACGCTGAGGCCTCCAGCTATGAGATTACAAGGTGGCATTGCAGGGACCATCAGGGTGTTATCACAAGGAAGAGGCAGTAACATTCCTCGACCAGCATCTCGAATTCCTCCACCTAGGATAAGGTAAAAGTGTTACATGTCATTCAAATACTAATACTGTGATGCAGCATTACATGTTATGTGTACAATGTGCAGTGGGAGATGTGACGTTCACATAGTGGTACCTGTGGAGATTACTGTCCACTGAGATGTGACAGTTTGTAATTTAGTAGGTGCATACCAGTGTTTTGTTAAAATGTGCCTCCATCTGGTGGCAGAAGGGTCAGTCTTTCTTATCTCTGCTGAAGATAGATATAGCACATTCTCTGGAAATAGAAGACCCCATACTCAGAAGACATTTATGCTTATCTACGCGTACATGGTTTCACATCCCAGAAGACCATAATCTTGTTGCTCACCACTGTTGAGAACCTCAGATCAGACAACTTGAAATTTTAATATCTAATGCGTGTGTATTTCATGAGGAGCTGTGTTATTCGGTCATGAACAAATTAAATGTTTACACATGTTAAATATGCAGGACGACAACATACTCGTCTCAGCCAGCTAGCAAGACAAACTGGATGGATGGTTGTTACTGATAGTGGTCCAGTTCAACTCCCCACACCACAGTGCCTACTGATATACTTTTGTACTCATAAACAGCTAGCCACAATAGTGCCAACTGACCGCTATTTACTGATACAGTAAAGTATTTTAATAGAATTAAGAGGTAGAAAGGAATTTCAGCATAGTAAAAGACAGTAGAATGCAAATTCTTAAGGTATTTAATGTCGGAGTGTGGCAGTGATTAACACATGTAGAATAAGAAATGAAGCTTCTGTACTCTCTATTTAGGTTTTGGTAAGAAAACTGTTGGAAAGAGTTCTGGTTCAAAAGAAACATTGTTTGTATTTACAGTGTTCACAGAGCATTGCCTTTTAAACTAATATTAAAATAAATAGCAAATACATACATGCATGTGTGTGTGTTTATGTATATACAGAATTCACCCAGCATTGCCTTTTAAACTAGTATTAAAATACATACTGAATAGATAAAATGTGTGTGTGTGTGTGTGTACACACGCTGTATAGTTCTTCTCAAACTCTTTTTATTATGTACATACAAACACACACACACCACAAATTTGGGTCATTGACTAATCTGTAATCTCTCTTACTATATAATGTAGCATGAGAATAATGACATTTATGATTCTATCACAAATTGTGAGGATTGGTTGTTCTATTAACATTATACATCAAAGCTTCAACAGCTATTGTTATCAGCTCTTATGACATCAAGTTGATTTTTTATAAATAGGTTTAAATACAGATTCCTATGTGTCTTAATTTTTGTCCACTGCACCTCTCTAATGAAACACAGCTTAGCACCTCTATTGTGTAAGAGCACTAGTGGACAAACCTCTCTGTAACATGAGAGTGCAGTGTTCAGTTTTTGGCTACAATTGTATAGTGAGTAACAGAGAAACATTAGGTAAATCTGCTTCTAGCTACCTTCTGATACAACACAAGAAAGCAGAGAAAGTAATATTTACTTGTGCAATGAAATTATAATATCCAGCAGGACATATATTAATGTTGTACATGAAACTAACTTGTGCACATGGTGTAGCAAGATACAAGTGCCTTGTTTTTCTTAGTTTATAAAACTTTGGTGTGGTGCAACACCATGTGTTGTATTTGGACTTAAAGGTGACAACAGTATTAATGTATCAGTTTTAGAGATTTTTAAAAAATGTGGCTTGCATGAAAATAGAGGTTGCAAATCCAATAATTCTCATACTTTTAGAAATATATAAAAGATTTGTATTAATACATATGGGAACATGTGTTTGCTGTTCATTATTTTATTGTTAGGTTAAAAAAATAATACACACAAATATTGGGTGAGTACCGTATGTACACAGTGTCTCATTTGAATCCAAACCCTTCGTAACAGTTTCCTTACTTAGACCCAAATACAGAGAATACAGGTTTCATTTCTTGTCTTACATGTATGGAAAAAGAGAAAAAAGAGTTATATACACCAGTAAAGTGTATAATTCTGTTCATTTATAGAATAACTAATTATTTCATATATTAATGGTGCAGTTTAGTTAGAATGTCAAATGAAGAGAAAAATAAATACTTGACTAGGTTGGCCTTCTTAACAGAACAAACTGTTTATAACATAGCGACCCCACATAAATTTTCGAATGATACATCATTTAACACTTTAACTAGTTATTTCATGTAATAACAGGTGGGATCCCAATAAGGTATGGATTGAGGATCCATTCAACATTGTAACTTACGTCATGGAACAGCGAATTATCAACACTTTAAGTACTTATTTCATAGAATTATGACCCAAAACAAGTTAAAGCATGGCATGAGGAACCATTCAGCATTGGTTAAGGCATAGAAGGAGGAGCCATTCCATACTTTATTCTTTCCCAACCTCATTCAAAGTACAGAATGACCCAGCACCATATACAGCATACAATGAGGAACTATTCCACCCTTTAACAGGTTACTGCATCTAGTCACTAGTGATTACATAGAATATTGGCCAGACCTCAGTTAAAGTACAGAATGACTTATAGCTATGCTTTAACAAGTTACTCCATACAGTATCTAGGTGTTTCATGGACCAACATCTTGATTTCATTTGAAGTATAGAATGATGCAAAAACAGTTGCTGCATGCAGTGAGGAACCATTCCACATTCCATGTAATACAGTAACTAGTCATTTCATAGAATAACATCCTGACCCAAGTTAAAGCACACAATGGGGAACCTTTCATCTATTCAGCTAGTTATTTCATTTAGTAGCAACCTGATACCATTTATAAGCTAACCTAACTGATATGTTAGGTTACATCAGTAACTTTAGTGTAAGCTGGCTTTGGGGCGTTACTGTGTGAAATACCTGGTTAAAGTGTCAAATGGATCCTCACTCCATTTTTTAACTGTGTCAGGTTATTTTTCTCTGAAATGACTAGTTAGAGTGTAGAATGGATCTTCATTATAAGCCTTAATGGAATCTATATCATTATTCTATAAAATAGCTAGTGAAAGTGTTCCATGGTCTGGTATTACATACTTTACCAGCCCATCTTCATTAGTGTAGAAAATAACTGGACATTTCCTGAAATAACAGATTTCACACTGCAAGTGCAAAACACACACACATGCATATAACCTTCACAGCAGACCTTATTTTGTTAATGAATAATGAAAAATGTTGTCCTTTTCTGTTGTTAAATTGCACATAAAGTGCAGTTACTGTGTATTTGATTGTCATGTTTTAATGAGTTTTTAACTCTGAATTATTTTGCTCAGAGACAGCAGTTCAGTGTAATGAAGTTTGTTTTGGATTACATGTTTTACCAACTGGAGAAGAAAATGCGAAATTTGACAGAAAAAAGGCATGTGTTACTGAATTTTGTATTTGTTGATATTTGATACTGAAAGCCTGAATGCAACAAATCATTATTTCAGTGGATTGATACTGTGCTATAGACCATGGGTTCACAAATTTTCCACAAACCTGGGATCCACTTCAAAATTGCAGGCTGCAGCAGGGTGACATGCAGCAAGTTTCATATTAAGGACCAGTAAACGCTGGACGCCACTCTACAAAAGTAATTTGCCTGGCCAACCTGGCTCCTGGGTTTTGTGTGTCCCTTCTGTAGACTCTGTTTATTGTTGAAAGCTTTCCACCTCCTTCCTTGCTGTATTTGTACATATGTCTGTTACTTTTATCATCCTTTTATATGACATTGTGTTGGGAATTTGTCTGTAAATACTGTGAAAAATAATGTTATTGTAAATTAATTGAAGAATTTAAATACATTTTCAAATAAAATATTATTTGTACATTTTAACCCCTGAAGGCTTTATAAATTTTTTATTCTGGTAGCATTCAAGTAAGAAGAATTTTACTATAAATTTGCTGAATATTATCACTTTCTTATTCCTACAGCAGAAATGTGAGGGATTTCAATAAGTAAGTTTTCCTAGGTCATACAAATTAAATGAGAATTCCAACGTTAAGTGTAGATCATGTATTCTACTAAAATATCTTTATTTTTTAGCATAATCCTTGAGCACATTGATTATTTTCCTACTTGCAAGGAGTTTAAAACTTCTTTCTCAGTAGAAATTGGGCTTCTTCATTCACCACCATTCTTGAATAGTTGTTTCCAACTCCATACTGTTGTGCAACCAACAGTCTCCCATGTGTTGCTTCAGCACCCCAATTGATATGTTGCAAGCATGACAGTGCAGCCCCACTTATCACTCAGACACAGAAGTTTTCCATTCATTTCCCTAGGAAGTTCTGGAACATTCACCTTATTGTTTGGGCTGCTGAAGCAACAGATGAAAGGCTGCCAATTCCACAATAATGAGGAAGTGGAAATGGCTAGCTGTGAATGCAGGAGAGTTATTAATACTGTAATGAAATTTTTAAATTTTTACCAAGGTTGGACACATGCAGCAGTGTGTTCAGTTACATTTAACATTCTGATGACTTTTACTTTAAATTTATACTGAACATCGTACTAAAACATTCACTCAAGACTTAAGAGTCTGTGTACCTCCCCTTCCCTTCCACATAAGAACATCAGTGTCAGCCCAAAAGTATGTATGAATTTGGCTGTGACTTGTTCATTTTTGTAGGCAATGTTCTAAATGAATTCCTTTCCCTTTGGTCCTCATGTTTTATGGTTCTGGGATCTCAAACAGTAATTAAGAATTAAAACTGTGGGAGAAAATAGTTATATTTTTCTCATATTGTTAGCTGTTACCTACAGAACAATATAACCCTTCAGGATGGAATGCTTGTCATGTAAACATCACATGTCATGAAGACTGTTCATTGCTTTATTTGAATTGTGGTCTACATATGTATTAAACAATATTTTGTCCTTTGTTAGCACTACTTGAGTAATTATGTGACATATTTTATACTAGTATTGTTATGAACTCTATAAAATTGCATTCTAGGATGCTGAGGTACTGCAGACAGTCACAGAAAGTATATGTACAACTAATATAGAGAACATAGTAAAATATGAAAATTTATTTACATATTTTACATGTTCTCATTTAACTTCGTTCATATTTGTATTAGGATTGGAGAGTTTTGCAAGGTGTTAGTAAACAATGCATGTTTTATGCTTCAGTTGTGTTTTATCTGAAACTTTTTATTGATTCTAACACTCTGAATATTTGCTGTGTTCATTCCTCCTTTTGTGCATGCCTGCATATGTGTGTGTGTGTGTATATATATATATATAAATACAGGGTGTCCCAGGAGGAATGTGCAAGACTTTGGAAGAGTGTTCCTTATGTTAAAGTATACCGATATAACCCAAAACACTTATATCCAAAGTTGAACAGTTACAGAGATAATGGCCAGAGAAGTTTGAAACTTTGACAGCTGTTACACACTTATTGATTACCAAATACATATTAAAACTGGCAGGAATATGTGGTTTCTGTAATGTT
>Ga0123354_10009377_pt1 | contig 14978 bp, 7 predicted proteins | sample TergutLab28metaG_2_FD_97872 | JGI IMG/M metagenome (GOLD analysis project Ga0123354, IMG submission 97872) | Labiotermes labralis P4 segment gut microbial communities from Petit-Saut dam, French Guiana - Lab288 P4 | ecosystem: Host-associated > Arthropoda: Insects > Digestive system > Gut ...
CACGATGGAGGGGATGCCAGTCATCACATCGGTCAGGAAGCGGATCACCCGCGGGACGACACCCTGGCCGTATTCGATCAGGTACGTTGCCGTGGCCACCCCGATCGGGACAGATACCACCACCGTGGCGCCGGTGATGAGAGCCGTTCCAGTGATGGCGTGGATCGCCCCTCCTCCGCTGGAGATGACCCCGCGCATCGACGAGGTGAAGAAGGTCAGGTCTAACCGGGCCAGCCCGCGAGAGACGACTGTCCATAACAGCGACGCGACCGGGACCAGGGCGACCAGGAAACAGGCAGTGATGACGACGGCGGCAACCCGGTTGGTGATCTTGCGCCGGGTCGGGACGGCATAGGTGGACGAGGTGGAGACAAGACTCATTTTGATCCTCCGTTTCCTGAGGCGATGCGCCGGGCCAGGGCATTGACGACGAAAGTGATGGCGAACAGGACCAAGCCCAGCCCGACCAGCGCGCTGACCTGGACGCCGTGGGCCTCGGGAAAGTTCTGCGCGATGAAGGCGGCGATGGTGTTGGGGTTCGACGAGGTGGTCAAAGAGACACTGATCAGGAACGGAGTCGGGGAAATGATCATAGCCGTGGCCATGGTCTCCCCCAGGGCGCGTCCGAGTCCCAGCATGGCACCGGAAACGATTCCAGACCGGGCGAACGGAAAGACTGCCAGGCGGATCGTCTCCCACTTGGTCGCCCCCAATCCCACGGCGGCCTCAGTCGAGGTCGAGGGGACCTGGAGGAAAACCTCCCGGCAGATCGCGGCGATGATCGGCATCACCATGATCGCCAAGATGACCGCCGCGGTGAAGATCGTCCGCCCGCTAGCCGAAGGCCGTCCGGCGAACAGCGGGATCCACCCCAGATGGGTGCCCAACCAGGAGTACGCCCGGGCCATGATCGGGGCCACGACCATCAGCCCCCACAACCCGTACACGACCGACGGCACCGCCGCTAGCAGGTCGATCACCGCTGCGAGCAACCCCGCCACCCGCTTGGGCGCGTACCAGGTGATGAACAAGGCGACCCCGATAGCCAGGGGCACCGCGATCAGCAGCCCCAGACAGGCGGCCCACACCGACCCGAAGGCCAGCGGCAGGGCGAGCGACCAGATACTGGAGGCGTTGAGGGGAAGTTGCGTACTGTCGGCCAGCCAGGCGGGAGCCCCTTGGATGCCCAGGAAGACGGCCACACCGCCCAGAGCCAGCCCGACCACGGCACTGGCAGCGATCACGATGGTCTTGGCCGATACATCGGCGACCCGCTCGCGACGCGGTAAGGGGGCCATCACTGCGGTGTCCACGAAGACTCCTTCTTGGCCCGAGAAGCAACCGCCTCGCCCCGGGATCCTCGGGTGTGCGGAGGATCCACGGCGGAGCGAGACGTGGTCAGGCAGGACCTAGGAGATGGCATTGACCGCGGCGATCGCTTTGGCGGCGAGGTCGGGATCACTGCTGATCGGTGCCGAACCGGCGTGGTCAGCTGCTGCTTGCTGACCGTCAGAAGAGGTGACGTAGGTCAAGTAGGCCTTCACCAGCGTGCCATCGCTGGCATTGGCATAGGTTTGACAAGCCGCCAGGTAGCTCACGAGAACCACCGGGTACACCCCCGTACTGGTCGTGGTCCTGTCAAGGTCGACGACCACATCGGTGGGAGCGCGTCCAGATTCGATCGGTGACTGTCCCACCGCAGCCGCTGCCGCCTGGGACGAGTACGCGACGTAGGCGTCCCCAACCTTGACCGAGACCGACCCCATGCCCGAGGCCTGGGAAGCGTCGATGTACCCGAAGGCGCCCGAAGTGGCCATGACCGTTTCGCGTACTCCCTGTGTTTTCTCAGCCGCTTCACCGGTCAGGGTGGTGGGCCAGGTCTGCGCCGAGGGCCAGGTCCAGGAATCCGGAGCGGCCTGGGCCAGGTAGTCGGTGAAATTCTGGGTGGTCCCGGAGTCGTCCGAGCGGTGGACGGGTGTGATGGCCAGGTCCGGCAAGGTCGCCGAGGGATTCAGCGCCGCGATGGCCGGATCGTTCCAGTTGGTGATCTGGTCGGAGAAAATCTTGGCGATGGTGGCAGCGTCCATGTTCAACGACGTGATCCCATTCAGCGTGAAGACGACGGCGATCGGCGAGATGTACGCGGGAACCTCGACCAATGCCGACCCGCTCGCGCAGGCAGCAAAAGGACCCGACGCTTGGTCCACGGTGAAGGCGGCATCGGTGCCCGCCAGCACGTATCCCCCTGACGTGAAATTCGTGCGCCCGGTGCCCGACCCAGTCGGATCGTAGTTCACTGTCACATTGGGGTTGGCGGCCTGGAATCCGGCTCTCCACGCTTCCTGCGCAGCGGTTTGTGCCGAGGAGCCCCCGGCATTGATCGTCCCTGACAGACTCGAAGCCCCCGATGTCGAACCGGGCGTCCCGGTGTCGTTCGACGAGGTGTTCTCATTGGTCGCACAGGCTGACAAAGCCAGGGCGAAGGCCGCCGTCACGGCCATCAGGATCGGTTTTTTCACGGTGTAGCTCCTTCGGTTACTTACTTCACCTCCACGCTATTCACCGCACCTTTCCGCCAACACGCACCAAGGTGAACACCAGGAAAACGCTCAGAGAATTTTGGCCATGCCGGATTTTTCAGTACGAATTGCGGGCATCGTGAACCTGCCCAGGGACGGGAAAAACATGGCAGCTCTCGCCCAGATGACCCGTGGCTCAGTGGATCACGCGGCTCATCCGCCAGATCAGCAGCGCGGACAGCAGGACGGTGATCCCCAGGATAACCCAGGTGATGAACGTGGGGGTCAACACGTGGCCGTGCACGACTAGCCGCGAGCCCAGGGCAGTCATGACCGAGTCATGCACACCGTCCCGGGTCGGGCCTTCCGGGATATTGGCCAGCAAGGGGTTCAAAGCCACCGACATGGCGGGTTCGCGGATCAGTGCGGCCGATTGGGCGAAGGGTAGCGAACCCATCACATTGTTCACCGCGTCGCTCAGTGATGCGGGTGGCACATAGCAGAACGCGAGAAAGCCCATGGATGTGCCCGTGACAAGGGCGTACCCGTTGAAGGATCCCACGGAGGGGGTGAAGGTCATCGCCACGGTGTTGAGGGCTGAGAAGACCAATGAAGACAGCAGGACACCACCCATGCACTGCAACAGCGCGGTTCCCGACATCATCGGGCTGTCCTTGATCCAGGCCCACAGATTGTCGAGCAGCATCACGGTCCCGGAGATGACGAATGTGACGATCACGGTGGAGGCGACATAGGCGACACCCAGTCGCCACCGACGGATCGGCGCGACGAGATAGTCGGAGAAGCGCCCTGACGCGCGGTCATCGACGAATGCGGTCAACATCCCGATCGCGCCCGTGAAGCAAGCCAAGGTCGTCACCGACGCGAACATCCACGCATCGCAGGTCGGGTACACGTCGTCGACGGTGACCTGGCCGAAACCAGTGTTATTGATGGATGCCGCAATCAGTTGTGCGGTCACCTTGCGGAAAAAGAGGACGAACATGCCGAACAACACCACTGGTGCGATGAGGCCGAAGAGCAAAGACAACCGGTCGCGCCAAAACACACGCAGGTTGCGATGGATGAGAGTCAGGATCAAGCTCATGTCGCCGTCTTTTCCTTCTTCAGCCGTCGCAGTGTCCTCTTCCGCTTGGTCGGGTTTTCTTCGTCCTCGGTGTCGTCGCCCCGGTGGCCGGTCACTTCCAAGAAGACATCGTCCATGGAACCATGCCGGTATTCGAAGTCTGAGACCTGGTCCCACAGGTGGGGCAGCAGCCATTTCACATGATCGGTCGAATAGACTGGCAGGCGCCACGGGTCAGTCGGCAAGACCGGCACATCCAGGTTGCCGTCCGGGAAGAGCCTGAGCAAACGGCCCATTCCTTCTTGCTCGTCGATCAGGTGAATGTGCAATTCCGAGTGGCTGTACTCCCGGCGCAATTCTGCCGGAGTCCCCTGGACGATAATCTGCCCTTTGTCGATCACACACACCATGTCCGAGCGTTCGGTCTCTTCCATATAATGCGTTGTCAAAAAGACTGTCATTCCCTCATGATTACGAACATTGTTGATCGCTGTCCACACCTGCTCGCGGCCATAGGGGTCGAGCCCGGCGGTTGGCTCGTCAAGGAAGAGGATGCTGGGGTTGTGAATCAGAGCGCGGGCAATATCGGCCCGGCGTTTCTGCCCCCCGGACAAGTTGCGATACTGCCGGTCCATGAATGACTTCATTCCCAGCAGGCCGACGAGTTCGTCGATGCGAGCCGTACTTTGCTGACGCGGTATCTTGTGCAAACGGGCCCGCAGGGAGAGGTTCTCCCGTACTGACAAGCGTGGATCCAGCAAAGCTGCCTGGAAGACGACGCCGATGCTACGCCGGATAGCGTCATTGTCCTTGCCCAGGACATGACCGGCGACCCGGGCCTTGCCACTCGTGGGATGCAACAGTGTTGTCAAGCAACTGATCGTCGTCGACTTGCCTGCGCCATTGACCCCGAGGAACGCGAAGAAGTCGCCTTCGGGCACATCCAGACTGATCCCTTTGACCGCTTGCACATGTCCGTACGACTTGCGCAAATCGCGGATCTGGATGGCCATGCCCCGCCCGTTGGCCTCCTCCTCCAGTGAGGTGCCGCTCACCATGCTTGACTCACCTGCACACCTCTCCGGTGGTCGGCTCCGATCTGTTTCTCCGTGTTCAGGATGAAGCCCACCAACTGCTTCTTGACCCATTTCGTCTGAATCATGGGAAAGTAGTGGTTCCCCTCAGTCATCACGAACCGGCTGCCCTCAATCCTCTGAGCGGCCAGCTTGGCGTCGGCCAACAGAATCGACTGTTTGCCTCCCAGAACGATCGCGGGGCAATGGATGCTGCCCAGATCGGCGTTGACCAGGTAATCACAATCAGCCCTCATGGCTTCCATGAGTCCCCTTTTCCGAAACACCTCCACCCGGGCTTTGAACAGAACTCTCTCCCGGTCGTTGACCGGAATTCTCGTGGTGCTGGCGTAGTCGTCCAGATAGTTGTCGACGCCACCCTCCTCGAAGTTGATCAGTTCCAGATCTTCTTCGACCAGCCCGGATGGCTCGATCAGCACAGTGGACCAGAACCGTTCGGGCTGGTCGATGAGCGCTTGGATCGCAATGGATCCACCCCAACTGTAACCGACAATAGCTGTCTGTCCGATTCCTAAGGCATCCATCAGGTCGAGCACGTCTTCAGCCATCTCATTGACCGTGAACCCCCGCTCGGAGGAGTCGGAGAGCCCATGGCCGCGCAGATCGGGCATCACAACACGGTATCCCGCGTTGGCCAGATCGGTCGCGCCGAGCCTGTAGTACAGGGTGTGGTTGGAGAACAGTCCGTGGAGCATCACCACCGTTTTTTTCCCGGAGTTGTTCAGGACCCGATAGAAGTACCTGACGCCCTTGGCCTCAACCCAGGACATTGTAGATGTGATCCGCGATGTCGCCCAGAGTCGCCCTAGACAAGAACAGAACATTCTTGTCCGCGATCCAGTGCACGAGTTCTTCGGCGACAGGATACTTGTCGTTGACCAGTTCTGTCAGACGCACCAAGTCGATGCTGTTGACGCCCAGTTCGGTGAAGAACTTGGTCTTCGGACCGACGTTCAGAATCTGGACGGTTTCCGGTCCGAGCACGTCGGAGATGTAGCCGATGAGATCAGACATCAGAACATCCTTGTCGATGGTGGAAGACGGATTACTTGCCGTCATGGGTGTCTCCTTCCACTGACTGATCGTTGGTCCACCCGATCACATACGCGCCCGCGTGCACCATCGTCGTTATTCTTGTTTCGCCGATATACAGGTCCTGGTGATCGATCCTGTCCACGACATACCGTTTGGGGTCGCCTTTCAGCCCTTGGCCGAGCATCTTTCCGTACGCCTCCTTGGCGACCCACATCCGGATCGCCCACTCATCCCTGTCCGGTGAGGCCTCCAGGAGAGCCTGCTCAGAGTCAGTGAAGACCAGTTTCCAGAAGCCCGGCTCTTTGGCCTCGATGCGCTCGATGTCGATCCCAACCGGGTTCTCGGATATGGCTGCCACCCCCCGAGCGTCTTTGTGAGCGAGAGAAACTTCGATCTTCTTGTCGAAAGGCTGGTCGCCCCTGTAGACCACACTGGGTTTTCCATCCTCATCGTAGATCACCGAGATCTCGATCGGATAGAGCAAATCAGAGTTATGTCCCTTCAGGAAGGATCTTACGCCGTCCTTCAAAGCCACTCGTCCGGCCAGGAAGTCGGACTGTTCCTCGGCGGTGGTGATCTCCAGAGCGCGTTCGCGCTCCTCATGGGCCAGATAGCGCAAATACAGGAATGATTTCACCTGCCTCGACGGGCTGTCGGCGGCGAAATAGTAGATTCCCGGTGCGATTGTGTCGGCCACGGTGGTCCGCCACGGATGGCTGACGACCTCCCACAGCATGGTGTCCATCTCGACCCGCTGGTTCATCCAGTTGCGGGCGATGGCCCAGACCTTGCCATCCCTGACGTACATCAGATCGCCGGTGATGAAGGTGTCGGTCATCTGTCTGATCACACAGTACGACTCGAACAAGCCCTCCTGATCGAACATGTCCTGGTAGAACTTGACCTCCCGCACCCTGACAGGGAAGGAGACCCTGTTGTCCGGCACCCGGATGTGGAGGAACAGCCCCACGGCCTGGCCCATCTGGTCCAACAAAGACCCCTTGCCCTCTCGTGCGGCGACGGTGTTCAAGAATCCGTTCTCGGTGAATCTCTTGGACTCGACCAAGGACCAGTACCGCGGGCGGTGGAAGGAGAACTCGGTGTACTGATACTCCGGGGTCATCGGTTCCATCAGGTCCGGGCCGAGGTCCTGCTTGATCTGTTCGACGAAGTCCAGTGGAGGCTCGGGGTACTCCTCCGCCAGGGTGACTTCCATCTGGAGATACCCCGCCAACGTCAGCGAGACGGTGAAGTCAGATTTCCAGAAGCCCTTGACCGTCGCGTGGAACGGCTCATTCAGCGGGATGAAATTGATGGCCGTCATGGGTCCGAGCTGGACGACTTTCAGTCCTGGCACCTGGGCCATCGTCAGTTCCGCCATCAACTCCATGCTCATGGTCAAGGGAACCACCGGATACAGGTCGGTCTTGCGCGGCCAGTCCGGAGGCTGGTTCACGATGGAGTGGTCGACAGTGTTCGGATACTGGTCCAGATCGAGGTCCAACGGCACCTCAAAATGCGTCCCAGCACGGCGTACGAAGGGAACCTCCTGAGCAGCGGGTACGGCCGGCGCCGGTGTTTCCACGACTGGCGCGGGTGTCACTCCTGGCACGGCGGGCGCGGCGAGCTGAGTCATGTCGGGCATCGCCATCGCGGCGATGGGCACCTCAGCCACCGGGGCCGCAACGGCCAGACCAGGAACCTCAGTGCCAGCAACCGGCTCGACGCTGGGCACTGGCCACGGCATCTGGCCGGGAAGCCCGCCCTCCATCATGGCAGGATAAGCGCCCAGGGGAGGCACCATCATGTCCGCAGGCGGTATCGCCCACGACCCCGGGCGCGTGAAGCCACGCGACGGCAATCCGCGCGTGTTCAACGTGACAGGAGCGGGGACCGGCATCGGAACAGGAACCGGTGTGGGAACCGGCACGGAAATCGTCACCGGAGGTTGGGCGGCCACAGCTTGTTCTTCCTTGACCGTGACGTAGTCCTGCAGCGCATCGTTCAAAGCCGGAACGTTTGTGGTCACCCGGGATCCCTTGGGAAGGAAGAAGATGCTCTTGAAATCCTGGTACACCTTGCTCATGCCCATGAAGGTGAGATCCGCATGGCCCCCCATCACGAACAGGAGGGCATGCACCCGGCGCAACTGATCGACAGAACTGCGCAAGGGAGTCACCGAGGCGATCGCCGCGAAATCACGTCCCTTGAGGATGTCGTCCACGAAGTTGTTCAGGGAGCCGACGCCGACCTGGATGAAGACCCGGGCATCGACCTCGTCGTACATCTTCTCGACGACCTCACGGAACAAGGTCGGTTTGGCCAGCAAGCTGCCGAAGACCTCATTGGCGGATTGGCCCGTCTGGCTCAGCTCGCACGCGGCAGCCGTCGACCAGAAAGGTTTCTTGCCTTCCTGAACCCTGATGGCTGCGGCTAGTTCATCGGGAACGTGGACAAGCTCGGGCGAATAGGGGGTGTGGATCGCAGACGCATAGGGCAAGACCGCGTACGTCACCTGCTCGCGCGCCAGACCCTTCAAGAAGCGGTCCAGAGTGTCTTCGCCCGCCACACAGTAGACACACTGACTGGGGCAATTGTCGGTGATCAGGGTCGTGTCGGGAAGGCCGTCCACCACCGACTGCAGTTTTTCGCCCCGAGAATCCCCATTTACAACGACCAGGGAGAACTCCGGAATGCCCTCCATTTTCTCCATGTCGAGCAACAGGGAGGGATCCTTGGCGAAACTGATCGCGGTCTGGTCGAAGTTTTCCCCGAGCAAACCGTCTGCCCGGGCCGCATGCCACTCGCCGATGCTGTGCCCGACGTACATATCGGCCTCGACCCCTGACTTCTCCAGGGCATCGTGGACCAGCATGGATGTGTAGTAGTGGTCGGCGACGGCCTGTTGTTCGGGACTGTCACCATCGAACTGGGTCCATTCGACATCGAGTTCATCGACGATGGAGTCGTGTTCAACTCCTCCTGAGGCGTCCCAGCCGGGGAACATGAAAGCCACCTTGCCACCCTGCGCCAGCAGAGGTTTGTTGGTGAACCAAATATCGTTGCGCCCCAACCAGGGCTGTCCGCGCTTGACGATTTCCGCGGCCAGCCTGAAGCGCTCGTCCGTCAGGTTGAAGACGACCAGCCGGTACGGATCCTCGGGCTTGCCGATCCAGGAACCAATCTGGTTCTTGAACCGCTCAGAGTCGATCTTGTCGAGCAGAGCCTCCTGGGTGGCTGCGGTGACGGCCAACACCTCGGGAGACAGGTGGCGCCGCCTGTCAGCGCGATATCGGCGTTGCTGGCTGACCGGCTCCTGATAGGCCGTCAAGACGGCATGGGAGTTGATCCCGCCGAAGCCGAAAGCATCGACCCCGGCGATCAGCGGCAGCCCGGTATCCTCCCAGTCGAGCAACTCCTGGGCTGGTTCGAAGCGCGACTTGCTCATCGCCTTCAGCGGGTTCTCACAGTGCAGAGTCGGAGGGATCTGGCGGTGATAGAGCGCCAAGCTCGTCTTGATCAGACCCATCATCCCGGCCGCGGGCATCAGATGTCCGACATTGGACTTCACCGATCCGAGGTAGGCCTTCCTGACCGTCTCGTCACCGAAAACCTTAGTCAGGGTTTGCAACTCCGTGGCATCGCCGACCAGTGTGCCGGTGCCGTGGGTCTCGACGTAGGCGACATCGGCCGGGTCCATCTGGGCCTGCTCCCAGGCGGAGCGCAACACGCGCGACTGGCCGTCGGTATCCGTGATCAGCACCGAATGACCGCCGCCGTCCGAACCGGAGGCCGTGGACTTGATCACCGCGTAGATCCGGTCGTCATCGGCAATCGCGCGTTCCAGGGTCTTGATAACGACGAAACCACCGCCCTGGCCGATCAACAACCCGTCGGCGTCCTGGCTGAACGGCGCGATCACACCCTTGCGGGACAAGGCGCCCATCATATTGAAGGTGCTCCAGAAAACCGCGCTCTGCGGCAGGTGCATGGCTCCCACGATCGAGATGTCCGACTGTCCGGTGCGCAGGAAGTTGATGCCCTGCTCCAAACAGACGATCCCCGAGGCACAGGCGGCGTCCACGGTGTACGCGGGTCCGTGCATGTCCCAGTGGTTGGAGACCACCGAAGCCACCAGGTTGGGCATCATCGCTGTGGTGGTGTCGCCCTGGTAGCGCCCGAAGCTCTTCTGGTACGCGCGGATGAATTTCTCCATGGCCTCGTCGGACAAATCCGGCAGGGCTGAGCGAAGCAGGATGGCCATTTCATGGGCGACTCTCACGATGGCCGCGGCCCTCAACTGCGGTTCCCCGGAGAAGTTCCCACGTCCCACTATGACAGAAGCATTGTCCAGTGAGATCCCCTTGTCCAGGATCCCCGCGTCATTGAGCGCCTCTTCCACCATCTGGAGGGAGAACAACTGGTCGGGATCGGCACTCTCCGCAGCCACGGGCAAAAAACCGAAACGCAGCGGGTCGGTGAATGCCTGGTACGCGAAACCTCCCTTGTTGCAGTAGAAGTGATCCGGCTGCAGGGAATCCGTGGCCCCGAAATAGAACGGTTCGATGACATCGGCAGGGGCGGCCGATGTCGAGTCGACCCCCTCCGCCAAGTTACGCCAGAAGGCCCCCACATCCGAAGCCCCCGGACAGAAGATCGACATCCCCACGATGGCGACATCAAGCGGTTGGTTTTCCACACTCATAGTGACAAGGTCTTTCGTTGAAAGTCGGTAGTGTTCACGCTGACAAGGCAGCAGTGATGAAGGACTGAATCTCGGTTTCTTCCCCCGCCAGTGCCATGACGTTGGGATCGGAACCGAACCTGAGCTCGTTGAGGAAGAAGGTACTGCCGGTGTCCAGCGGAAGCATGCTCAGGCCCCTCTTGCGCATCTGCGCCTCTAAAGCGTCGGAGACCATGCCGGCGCCCTTCCACGGTCCCCAGGCGATCGAGGCCACCTTCAGATCGGGCCGGTGAGAGGCGAGCACAGTCGCTGCCGAATCGAGAACGGCATTGGCCGCGGCATAGTCGCATTGGCCGCGATTGCCGAACGACGCCGACATCGACGAGAAGAAGACCAACAGCTTCAAGGAGTCCGCGAGTTCCGCGATCACGTTCAGAGGTTCAATCTTGGTCTTGTAGACCCGCTGGAAGGAATCCCACGTCTTGTCCCGGAACAGCTTGTCTTCCAGGACAGCCGCCGCGTGCAAGACGCCATCGAGGTGTCCGTACTGAACTTTGAGGTCATGCACCACCTTCCTCAGAGACTCGGGGTCCTGGACATCCGCGCTCACGTACGACACCGAAGCTCCGGTGGCGGCGATCTTGCGCAAAGCCTCCTCAATGCTCTTCGCCTTCAGAATCACGTTCGCGCGGGCCAAGATTTGCTTCAGATCATCCATGTGTTCGACCTGGACCAGGTGCTTCTGGAGTTCTTCCCGGGTGGACAAGTCTGCGTACTTCTCGGCTATCTGAGTCATCCGCTGCGAGCGGCCCACCAGGACGAACCGGCAAGGTACATTGGATGCCACCCGCGCGATGAGGTCGGGTGAGATCCCCTGGGCCCCACCTAGGCACAAGACCACCGAAGAGGTGTCCAATCCGCCCAGAGGAGGGCCCGAGACCTGGGGCTTCTTGACTGTCGGCAGGAAACGCACACGGGTTTCCCCGTCGTAGGCGACCTCAGGGTACGCCACGGGGTCGGCCAATTCGGCCACAGCCATGGCGGGGAAAGACTCGGAGAAGGGAGCCAACCCGGTGATGGTCGTCCAGTGGACCGCCGGATACTCCTGCATCATGGTCTTCACAAACCCGGAGAAGCCTTGCAAACATGTCAGATCGTCCCAGGGCTCGGGCTGGGCCTGTAAGGTGGCGGCGGTGTCATCGAAGACGGCCACGCGAGAGATCCCGGTCAGATCTCCGGATTGCAGGAGACGGAACAATTCCTCGATCCCCCACGCAGGATCCTGGTTGTTCACGAACAAGAGAGAGTCGACCCCGTCCAAACTGGCTCCGGGCTCGATGACCTTGGCCGTGGCGCCGCGGCGAACCACTTCTTCACTGATGGCCTGCGCGAAGTCACCACTGGTGATCGCGACCACCTTGTCCGCCAAGCTCTCCTCGCTGGTCGAGAAGGGATAATCCGAGCGGACCCAGACCAACCTGGTGATGGGCGTGTGGTCACCAGACGTCTTCAAGGTGTGCGCGTGCGGCGACGCGGACCCTGAGGAGGCCTGCGCAGTCGCACTGGCAGCGGGCTTGGATGCGGCGGAAGTTGCCGGTGCCGCTTTCTTGTAGGCGGCAGATTCCGCATGCGCTGGTGTGTCGGAAGATTCCGTGGACTCGGCTGCCGGACTGGCCGGCAGTGCGGCTGCGGGCGCTTCGGCCTTCACCGGGACACTGGCATCACCAGCGTCCTCATGAACTTTTGGGCCCGCCAGTCCATCACCTCCGGCTTTCATCTCCTCCGCGATCTCCTGCAGCCATTCCACCATTCCGCGCAAGGTCTTGATCGCCGCCATCCTCTCGAGCACCGAACTGGCCGCGTCCTCGTCCACGTCGGGTTCAGGGATGGAAACCTTCTCACCCAGAGACCCGATGATCTCCAGGCGTTTGATGGAATCGATGCTGAGATCGGCTTCGAGGTCCATATCCATGCCCATCATCTCAACCGGGTAACCGGTCTTCTCGGCCACGACCTCCAAGATGATGTCTTTGAGTTGGTCGCTGGTCAGATCACTGATCTCAGGCAAGATGCTTGCTGAGGACGGCCCGGCCGGCGCAGCCGGCTGTGGAGCCGCGGGGCTTGCCTGCGGGGCTTCAGCGACCGGAGCAGGCGCCGCGGATGCAGGCGCGGGTGCAGCGGCTGGGGCGGGTGCGGCCGCGGGCGCCAGGGTCTGGGCGGGCTGAGGAACGGCAGCCGGTGCAGGCATGGGCGAGGCTTGAGCCATCTGCTGCATCTGCGCCATTTGTTGCATCTGAGCTATTTGAGCCATCTGTTGCTGTTGCATTTGCTGCTGCTGCATTTGTTGCATCTGTTGCATCTGCGCCATCTGAGCCGCCTGCGGCATCCCAGGCATCGCAGCAGGCAGGGCATAGTTCCACTGCGGAGCGGCAACTGGTGGCATCTGCATTCCAGGCATCGGGTACGCAGGAGCAGGCAGGCTAGGCTGCATTGCGTACTGGCCTTGCCCATAGCCGAGGGTTGCGAGCATGATGTCACGCTGGTCGTCCAGCATCACTCGAACGTTCTGTAGGTAGGCGTACACCAACTGGCTATGTCCGTCGACCATGGGCATCATTGGGACGGGACCAGCCGGAACAGGCATGACGGCCTGGGGCATCGCAGCAGGTTGGGGCGGATAAACAGGCTGGACAGCTGCGGGCTGCGGCACGACGGCGGGTTGCACGGGCGCGGGCTGCGGAGAGGGTTGCGGTGGAGTCACAAGCTGCTGTGGCGGAACAGGTTGCGTCGTTGGACTGTCCTCGACGGGCGCAGGCGGGACGGGGGGTTGGGTCATGGGTTCCTCTCCTAAACTGATTCGTTGGAATCGATCGACATCGGCGGGTGAGTAGAGGGGTTTGACAGCCACATGCTGTTCACCCTGCTCGTTCCAGCGCTTGATGGGCAATGCTTCTTTTCCGTCCACCATCCATGTCGTGGCACTGACTGCGTAACTCTCTGGTGAATCAAGATCGAGTTTGGTGACACGACGGCCGGTGAACAGTCTCTCGGCATGGATCGTGCGACCGGCCGAGACGTATTGGGCCAAAGCCCTCAGGAGGGTACGTACACAATACTCTCCATTGGCTTCGGTGGGAATCGTGACAACGCCCTGACCAACCGTTGCCGCTGCTAAACCGATCAGGACCCCGCCCGGACCGGCCTCAATGAACACGCGGGTACCGTCCTCGTACATGGCCCGCAGTTCGTCGGAGAAACGAACGGGGCTGACCAAGTGTTCTGCCAACCGTTCTTTGATCTGAGCCGGATCCGACGGATACAGCTCGGCTGTCGTGTTCGACCACACCGGTATCCTCGGCTCGCCGAGATGCACTTGGTCCAGATACCGGGTGAAGTTCTTGTCAGCCCCGACCAACAAGGGTGTGTGGAAGGCGCACGCCACGTCGATACGCTGAGCCTTGATGTGGTTGGTCCGGCATTCCGCGACCAGCGCCTCGATCGCCGGGGTGGTTCCACCGACGACGATCTGGGTCGGAGCGTTGTAGTTGACGGCCCAGACATCCTTGTGGCTCGCCAGTAGTTTTTCGACCTGCTCGCGGGTCTGCCTGATGGCGGCCATGGCGCCGGGGTCGTCTCCCGCTGCGGTCAAGATGGCCTCGGCCCTCGCTCGCGACATGTCAGCCAGGTCGGCCTCGGGGATCACTCCCGCATAGGTCAGAGCGGGCAGCTCGCCGTAGCTGTGCCCGGCCACCGTGTCCGGAGCGACCCCGAACCACGTCAGCAGTCGAGCGATGGCGGTGTCGACGAATCCGAGCAAGGGCTGGGCATTGCGCGTGTCGGTCATGGCCTGTTGCTGGGCTTGACGGGCATCTTCGGAGAAGACGCTCTTGGGGAAGAGGATCTTCTGGTAGTCGGGGTATTTCGCCAGCTCGGTCCGCAGCCACGGGAACATGACGAACATGTCGCGTGCCATGTTGACCTGTTGGCTCCCTTGGCCGGAGAACAGGAAAGCAACCTTGCCTTCGACGGGCTCACGGTAGTACACACCGGGAGTCTTGACGCCGGTGAGGGCGATGTCGATCTTGGAGATCAGACGAGACCACGATCCCGACACGATGCAGATTTGCACCGGCTTGTCTGATTCGGTGGCCAGGGAATAGGCGACGTCGCGCAAATGGACGGCGTGATTGGCCTCGTACAGCGCCTGGACCTTGCGCAGCCGGTCACAGGCCTCCTCCATGGTGTCACCGCGGACCATGAAGAGTTCCCGGCTCCACACGGCGGAGACCGGCATGTCGGGAACCCCTGGCTCATAGTTCTGGACGATGGCGTGGAAATTCGTCCCGCCGAAGCCGAAGCCGGAGATTCCAGCGATTCGGCGCTCCCCCGACCACACGGTCGCGTGTCCGTTGGCGTTGAAAGCGAAAGGCGACTGTCCTTCCTTGTAGGAGCGGACAGGGTTCTCCAGGTGCAGGGTGGGCGGAATCACTCCGTGGCGTACGGCCAAGGCCGCCCGAATCAGTCCGGCGACTCCGGCCGCGCACTTGGTGTGCCCGATC
>Ga0123354_10009378_pt1 | contig 14977 bp, 19 predicted proteins | sample TergutLab28metaG_2_FD_97872 | JGI IMG/M metagenome (GOLD analysis project Ga0123354, IMG submission 97872) | Labiotermes labralis P4 segment gut microbial communities from Petit-Saut dam, French Guiana - Lab288 P4 | ecosystem: Host-associated > Arthropoda: Insects > Digestive system > Gut ...
GTAGAAGGTATTGTGTTGAAGGCTGCATGGCACTGGGGTAGTGATAGCAACATCATTAACGATCCCCTTTGGGAGCCAGGCCACACCCCATTGTATGTAGGCCTTCCGTCTGCGTGGGGCTCCATGGACGGTGACCTCATGTTTTTCCCCATATGCAGGAGGGCTCCTTTTTGGGGACTCCAGCAGACATATATGAATGAATGAATGAATAAACAGACTAGTGGCTCTAGTGACAGAGTATCCCTGTCCATGGGGACCTTGTTAGGGAACATGGAGGGGGCTCCCTTACCACAGACTCTGAGGGAAAGATAAAAAGAGATATGAGAGATGTAAAAATGTCCTGTAAGCAGGTATCTCTCTCCATCTGGGCCCCAATGGGGAACCTGGAGGGGATTCACTTGCCGGGACTTTTTGAGTGAACAGGATAGTATATCTGGGTTCCTTTCTTGGGCCTAGAGAACATTAAGATTTTAAATCTGTGGGTCATCTGGAACTTTGGTAAAGGGGCAGGGCTCTCCTGGGCTGATAACAGATTATGGGTCGCAAAGGGCCATAAGGCCTAGGTGCATCAGGACTGTAAGGGCTTGGACCCAACACAACTCTATCTCACACACATATACACACACACACACACATACAAAGAGACAAACAGCAAGAACAGTTTTAACAAGTCCTATGGAGGGATCAGACAGTAGCCAAAACACAAATAAATAGCAACTGGGCAGACTTATCACATGCAAGAATGTCACATCAGTATTACTTTTATTTTACATCACCATGATTTAACCAAAGGATGACAGACTTCAAATGACATTATTTAAACTATCATCCTTAGGTCATAGCTGAGACAGTGAAAAAAACAAATACTTGCAAGCTTACAAAAATGGTACACAATGTTTAACTTGAAAGCAGTCACTCTTTCTTGTTAACCGATTCTTATGTTATTTAACGACTTACAACAGCAGTTATCACTAATGAATCAACAATTTTTAATACAAAAACCTGACATATAAAGAACTTCTATTACGAATTTCTGAATATAAAAGGAAAAAGGTCACACAGTATTAACTCAAAATATTGTCTACAATGTGCAAAACTGGGTTCAGTAACTGTGAATAAAACCCAAATTAATGGATAGGTATTCATGGTAACCACATTCAAAATTTCTTGCCCAATTCAGACACAGGATCATTATACTTGCCTTCTCTAGTTGTTGTAATACCATTAATAATTTTATTTCCTTTTGTATCCTCAGTTTCTGTACAGTAAGCCTCTGATTCTGTATCTGTGGTGTTATCATCACTGAAACAGAATTTAATGAAATGTTTAACATAAAATTAAGTACTGCTGAAGTGTGACATAAGACAATGAGTTATTTTTAAGTGCATGACCCCTCTTAGAAAGATGACCCACACAGGTGGCCTCCAGCACTCCCAACACTACAACGATAAAAAAAAAAGAGATTTATGAGTTCAGATGGTCTGATATTGTCCACATTCACAAAATGTAATCTCTGTCAGATTGGTAACTAAGACAGCATTTACACTATTCACATAACCAACAGCCTGTTTTTCAGTATTGCTATTACATAACCTATCTTCTCTTAGCATGCCCAATATATTGATTTAACACATGTTCTTCTCCTACTAACATACTCTCATTACTTCTACTCACACTCCTTATATTCATTGTTATTTTCCACACAAACATGGATCACTCCCTGAAAGGTAATTATTCATTAATGTCCTTCATATATGACTGTTACTAACTTCAGTTTCTGGTCTTGGATGGTTCAATTGGTAACGTAATTGTGATAGATGTTAAGTGCCCAAGGAGTCCCAGTTCAATGGGAAGATATTTTTTCTTCTCCATGGTTTCCAAACCAGCTCTGCATCCTACCCAAGCTCCCATCTTTCAGGTACTAAAATTGATGTTCTCAGTGATAAAGCAGCCGTAGAATTAAGCTTGACAACTCACCTTCGTCTAGAGTCGTGATTAAGAATGTATGGTGCTATACCTCCTGGTACCCATACATCTTCATGGAGAACAGCGTAATTAAGCACAGGAATAATTTCACATTCACCTTTACGATTGATTGAAATTTTAATAGCCGTTCTTATGTGCCATCTAGACTGGCAATATAATATGTAAAAAAAGCTCAGTTGATAAAACAATGTGAACACATAATAATTTTTAAGATTACAGAAACTTCATGTGGGCCAGTATACAATATTATGAGATCTGTCCCCTATGGTCAGCATCTTTGACTTTTAATGTACCTGATTGGGGTGTTAAATATCTCTTCAACATATGCAAGAAATGGTTCCACATCAAGATTCCGTTCCAAGTGTTGCAGATGCAGTGGTTTGGCTAACTCCCCACCAAGTCCCATTGTGTAAGAATCCTCTGCCATGACTTCTCCACCAGCACCTGCTTACTTGCCTGCCATACAGGCTGCAAAAGAAATCAGTCTTAAAAAGTGGACAAAAGCTACACATATTTATACCTGCCCACCCATGGTTTTCAGTCTGACACAAATATTTACATGTAAAACCTCAGCAGTTGGCAATTAAGAAGCCATTTAAAATGATCCTAAGGTTGACACATGTTAGGTGAATTCGTAAAACTTAATAATACAGGTTTCATAGCTGTTTGATGAAAGAATGTTTAAATTTATTCAATAACACAATGATGTATGCTGTTGTTATTGATGTATGTGCATTAATAAACAATTCATATAATACACCCAACAAATGCAAAAATGTTAAAATCATATATATTTCACATGTACACTTGTTGGTTTTATTATATTAATTGATATGTGTTGTACTCTAAGAATACAGCAAAAAAAACTGTACATTCCCTGAAATCAGAATTTAAACAACTTAATTAAATGACAAACAGATCCAGAAAGTGCAACCATACATGCATTAGGCTTAAAATCCAAGAACCACAGCAAGGACCACTGTCCAAGACTTTCAAGTCAAAACACCACTCACAACAGCAGCTTCAGCAATACAACACTTCAAACTTTCACAGTGATCAGCACAAATTTTTGGATTTTTCTCTTTCAAGTTCTGAACCAGACACAAGAAAATATTCCTGATATTTCAGAAGACTATCACGAAAATTTCTCTGGACTATACGGCTTCAGAACCCAGAGGAAAATATCTGATAACTGCAGATTCTTTCGTTTTCCATGCTTTCTTTGCTCACAATTCTGTAAAGAACATCATAGAAATGGGAAGACATTGTAACACTACAACCTTGATATTTTTTCAACACAGCCACTTTGAGTAAAATTCATATCCATGATTTACGTGTTTAGTGATGCAGTACAAAACAGTAAGGTTCGTAACGTTCTTAAGCAAACGTTAAGTCGAGGGCATGGTTATTTTAACACACGCTACTACTGTGTAGCCTCATATTAAGTCTACTATTATTACTGTACAAATGACCTTTAACATTAACGGTACAAAAATCTAAAAACGTTCTGCATTACATTTAACCACACCAAACCATGCAGAAGCATAAATTACGTGTGCATCCTGTAACATTTCTATATTTGGTGTTACGAAGGATGGATGAGCTTGAATCTATAGCAAAATATCTATTAAAAGATGTTTCATATGCCAAATTACATGAACTGTTTACTGCGGTTAGAAAAGTTAATACTTTCGGAAGTACTGCTTAGTGTAGTCTATTACATTCCTGGTCTGGCAATATACAAATTACACCTAACATATATGAATCTTTGAAAAAGACTATATTGACAATACCATACGTACACATGAATTGTACCAGACTAGAAAGCACACATTATAGCCGTATATCCACTTCAAAGGAAAGGAAAAGGCAAAATGGCGATCCCTATTATCCAACAAATATCGCAGCCAGTCCAAAAACCGACTCATTTCTATATTTCCATAAGCCAGATGGCACCCCGCCATCATTATTTAAGGCTTGTCACCAAAAGATAATAACAATTTTAAACGAAGAGTAAATTTGCGTATGGAGATTTCTTTCATATAACGTTTTATAATGACATAATAAGCCAATATAAAGCAAATATATTATTAATATGGCTTTCGATATCATAATACCATATCAAGATTTACAGATTGGGAACTTAGTTTGAGACTACATAGGCTCGCCAACATCGACAAACCATTGTGGGCGGTTTCATAAAATCCAACATTTTCCTCGGAGTTGTTGAACTGGCTACTGAGCCGCATGTTGAATGGCGTATATTCACCAAGCAGGAGACAACATTATTGCGTAATACCGCATGAATCTTAACCGAAAAAATTATTTCATTTCATAGAGCAACCGGATGGCTGAGGACCATATTTCATAAATGACATTACTTCATATTCTGAAACCAGCGTGTCAATTCTGTCTAATAACTTTGAGCATAAACAAGTCTTCATGTAGACGAAAATCAATACTATAGGTCTATACAAATTTCATGTCCTTGACACTCTTCAGTTCTGGTACCCGTTAACGCCGAACCGAACTCCTAACGCTTCGACGAGGGAAACATAGGGGTTGGAAACTCGAAATGCTAAAAGTCTTTTGTATTTTCTTCAGCCGTTCCGGCAACGAGTTGGACTGGGCTGTCCAAAAACGGTATCCGGCAACGTACGAAAGTTGTGTCTTCTACGGTCTCCATGGATTCAGGTGTCATATATTCATTTATGCATTCAAACGCGGCCTAATTACAATTTCTGAAACACTGCCTGACATTATTCTAATTATTTTCAGTTGCAAGTAGTATATTTTACGATTTCGTTGCGTATCCAAAGAACATCATTTCTTTCGACGATATGTAGTACAACTAGGCGAAATACACGTACTCTAGCTTGTGGCTAAAAACTTTAACGGCAACAAGATTAGGGAAAATCTTCTCGAAATGATAATTGTCACAGATCATTTAAATGAACGGAAGTTTTACAGACCGACTCTGTCTCCATTACCAGGGTCTGTTATGACTTGACATCCGGGCTCTAAGCACCAAGCAAGGACTTGTGGTAGGATGAAAGTCAATAGCTAGCGGGTGGCGCTCACACGACTATTTAACCCCACTAGCTCGTGTCTTATTACAAATAACACGGTATTGATATATGATTCGGGAAGCCAGGCTCTTAAGTCATTGAGGTACAAGCCCTGGAACGGCGGAAACCGTGTATGCGCAACGCTATAAAATATCATACACATTTTTATTTGGCCACTCTCTTTAATGCTACTTAACGTATATGATTTCAGGCTTCCGCTGCTGAGTAAATGAGATCTTAGATCTCCTAGGGTTTTATGCAGCGTTGATTGACATTTGTCACCAACGTTTCGGTATAACAGATCAGTCCCGACGGATAGGTTGTCCCAAAACATCCGTAAAAACTACCAATCTCTACTGCGTATGATCCCAGAAGAATGAAGATCTATTTAACGTAGACATCATATCGGTGTATTATAATTAATTTAGAAATCCGTTTAAAAGTTAAAAAGGGAACATGGGCCCTCATGCAGTGTTCCGGAACGTTAAAGCACGTTTTTCTGGCTAAAGTAACTTTATCAGCAGTGAAATATGCATGTTACTCTAAGAAGTCTCTTTCAAAGGAAAATATTAGGCCGTAAGGTGGAGGAAGTGGCAACAATTTGGAGGAGATTACGTAAAGCAGAGCTTCATTATTTGTAATTTTCACCTAACTTATAGAGGCGATCAAACCAAGAAGGGTAGGATGAACGGGAAGACACAAATGTGAATTGTTTTTTAAGGGCGCTGTTAATTTTTAAGGTCATGTAGCATCAGTGTTAGGTATATAAGTACGGGTGGAATAATACTTTGAAGGAAAAACAGAAGTACTCAGGGAAAAAACTCTACCATTGTTACCTTTTCCATCACAAATCCTGTAAAGTGTTTGCCTGGAATAGAAGTCGAGCAATCGCAGTTAGTGGCCGGCGACTTATCACCTTAGCCACGACAGTGCCGATAAACATACTTTTCTTTGTTGTGGGAGGAGTGAATTATAATGTAGATTGTGAACTCTGAACAGGGTTCAGCAACAGACTCTTGTAAATATCGCAATTAACCTTCGGTATTCATAAAAGATGAGGAATATATTGATTACCTGTGGGATAATGCAGGAATATTTCTCAACAGGGATTACGATCACCGGATTAGTTCTCGAATCCGTAACAAAAATCGTCCTTGTTACAACTTTAATCCGTGATAACAGTGGGGCTGCCGAATATATCTGTGGTGACCGTTGCCCTCGGATCCATACCCTAAAGAGCGAGTCTATGGTTCCTGCAGTCCATGTAATTTCTCGTGTGAACCCCGATGAGTTCTCTATTCTAAGGCGTTTTGGCGTCGGTTGTTTGTGGTTGTAATAAGTAGTGTTTGTTTATGAATTTGAAGGCTGAGAGGGATTACTTATTGCAGGGCTAATATTTTAAAGGTATGTATTCGTTTGTGACATTAATTACATATGTGTCGATAAGTATAAGTTGACTACGTATAATTCGGTAGTATTGCATGTACTGGTTTGGGACCGGTACCATTTTGTGTGATATTTCGGTTTGTTAGTTACAAAAGTAAGAGCTTAATTAGTAATGAGGCTTTTAGAATTAAGTGTTCTTATTTATATGCAAGTTCGGAAGTTATGGGCCAGTTGAGGATATAGCACCATTTTGAAGGCATTTCGCAGAGGCGTCACTTAAGCAGCCCGGAAGTGTCGGTCGCCATCTGCAAACTGCTAAGGTTTTTGTAGTCGATTTGAGATAAAAAGAAATCTGTTTGTAGCATTTGTCTTGTAAGTGTGGATTTTTTTTAATTCGAGTTTCTTGAGGTCTAGAATAATAATGTGCAGACATTGTAAAATTACCATGAGGTGTTTTGGATAGCATTAAATTGGCGTAAGGTGAAATTAACTGTGAGCGATTGCAGATCCATTTGTGATAGGCTTCTTTTATTTCCTTTAAGAATGGGCACCCGAGTTTTCGTTGGTGGCTTAACTTACCGGGTGCGAGAACGCGACCTAGAGAAGTTCTTCCGGAAATACGGTAGAATCAAGGAAGTCGCTATGAAGAATGGATTTGCCTTTGTGGTAAGTTGCTAATTGAACGATAAACCGTTTTTGTTCGTTACAGCATGGTAGGGACAAGGGTGTATGTCGGAGGCCTTCCATATGGAGTGAGAGAGAAAGACCTTGAACGATTTTTCAAAGGCTATGGCCGCATTCGTGATGTTCTCATCAAGAACGGTTATGGTTTTTGTGTAAGTACTAACTCTGTGGTATTAATTGTTTTGACAAGTTCCTGAACTGCTGTAGGAAGCTGCATGTAATTATACCCAGCTCCAGTGTTACTGTGTTAGCTTGGTTCACTGTTTCATAATTGGTAGGTGGTTGTAATGATGAAGTTATCTTTCGGGTCTGAATTGTGTTGCGGATAGTTCCCAACGTGCTGAAGCAGCCATCAGTTGAGGGCTAATTCTGTAGGTTTCATATTTTATAGCACGTGTTAAGTGGACCTACTACCTGTTTCAGGAATTCGATGACTACAGAGATGCAGATGATGCTGTATATGAATTAAATGGAAAAGAGCTCTTGGGTGAAAGGTGGGTTTGATACATTCTTGTTCACAATTCAGTTCCATATGTTGTTTAGGTGTAAGATTGACCTCTGAAGTGATTTTGTCATCGTTAATGTGCGTTTTGTTCACTTGTATGAATGAATGTGTTTTGGTGTGTGTGTTTTTTGTGTGTATGATGTGTGTCCTAAATGCATTGATGATAATTGTGTATATAATTTTGTATGATGTTTTTGATGTCTGCATTACCTTGGCAGTTTTATATTAACCCTTTGTTGACTGGGTTACTTGAACTGTGATGATGTAATGTGTCATATTTCCCTAGGGTTCTGGCTTGATGCGATGATGGCTGGTGGGCTGTGGCCGGGCACCCGCCCCTCGTAACTGTGGGCTGTTCTCTTGTTTTCAGGGTTATAGTGGAACATGCCAGAGGCACTGCTCGCCGAGAACGTGGCTACGGTGGAGGAGGCGGCTACGGTCGCCGGCGTTCGTCGTGGATGGACAAGTAAGCCAATTCCATTGCTTGTTGTTACAGAGTCTCTGTAGAGAAAGCTCGCGGAACGCCGCGTGGCAGCGACATGTGGAGAGGTCGCAGCAGAGATCGCGGGCCTCCCCCGCGCAGGCGAAGCCGGGGTCGGGCTCTGGACAAGTAAGCCGTTACGGGCCGGGGTGCCAGGGGAGGGAGGTCTTGCGTAGCGTATGTTATAACTTCTATATCCACTTCACCACCGGTACTGGCCTGTCCAGCTCCTCCTTAGTATGACTGGTACTGTCCTGTCGGCTGAAGGATGACAGCTATCCTAACTCCTTATGAAGTTAACGTGAATGCAAGACATGCTTACGCCTTGCATGTGTAGCATAGTGTTGTGATTGCTATACTAGTGATAATGTGATACTGATTTACTATTAAGTTTACTTACCTAAACAGTTGTAGTGACTAGTTAAAATATTTCTGTAATATAGTGCTCCTTATGGTGCGGATTGGAATATTGTTTCAAAATTGGGGACTTAATTTGGAGTGCTTACATGCTTTCAGCTGAGCCTTTGTTAGTAAAACCAAATTTTATTTGCTATAGTTTTTGTGAGGAGTTTATTGTATATTGGTAATTTAATTTAGGTTAACAAGATTGTAAGACATTTCTTTCTTAATGGTCAAGTTCATTGTTGCCCCATTAGAAGAGAGTCTTACAGTTTTGTTACTGAATTGCAAAGTACTCCACCTGACCGCTTGATTTTTTTCAGGGATTTGGATGTCCGTATTCACGACAGGTACGCCATGCCTAGTTTGATCTGGCATTTTTAAGTTTATTTCACTTCTATTACCTATTAATTTGAAACACACCATGTGAGGATGTGGAGGCATGGTGTGTGACGTCACCAGTTGTGAGCCTGCAAGTTGGATTAACTTATTTATCCTGAACAACTTCAGTGTAGAGATTAATTTAGATTTGTTAGCTGTATGCTAGGGAGCAACTAACGAAATCTCTACCTTGGCCATGACTGCTCAGTGGTGTAATTAATAATGACGTACTTGTTACGAATCGGACAAATTGGCTTCATCATTGAGGTTTAGCTGTCCCTTAAATGCGCTTTGGTGATTAATAATGCAGTGGGGTTTGTCACTGGGCACAGATTGAATTTTCTTGGGGATTTGCATGCTTTTTGGTCAGGCAACTCTTTTAGGAGGTAGGTCAAGATAATGAGGGAGTTTCCATTTTACAGGTATGGACCACCCACCAGAACTGAGTATAGGCTCGTTGTGGAGAATCTTTCTAGCCGTGTCAGTTGGCAGGTAAGACTTAAATTCTTGGTTTCCCCATAATTGAAGACCCCTGATGTCGTGAAGGGTTGCTTTTGTGAGAGCAGTTTTCATACTTTGCTTCTTGCCCGTGTTAGGTTTTAAGTGAGCTAGGATTGACAAATAATACGTATGAAATTGTTGTTCGATTAATTTGATCACAATTTACAGTTTGAAGAAACGTAGGTGGCAGTACTTGAGTAGTTTCATGAGCGTGAAAAAGATGTGGCCAAGCAAGGTCTTAATGTTTTAAATAACCTGGTACTTAACAGGGTTTAGGAAAATTCTTGATTATTGAGAGCCATGCAGATCAGTGGACAGTCTGCACCTGATTTGTTTTGCACGGATGCTTCGTACATCGACTGGGACGTTGCATGTTGGAAATCTGATGTTGGGACACCGCTGATCAAGAACTGGAGCAAATTGGCAGGCAGTTCGTTGAAGATACGTGTCATCACTCTGTACATTGGTTTGCATGGCTGTAGTTTGGTGTGCTTAGAACTTGCTTTGCCAGTTTGAAGTCCATAATTCTTTTCTTGAGTGGTGGGAATAATTTAATTAGGCTACATTAGTAGAACTGCTCTCACGTGTCATTTGGTTTAGCAAATATGTCTAAAAAGATAACGCTGTTTTTTCCGAAGAGCCTTTCCCCCTTCGCCATGGAGGGATGATCCGTGACCATGCCATAGGGCCTTAAGACTGAGATGACTCGTAATAGATCCGAGGTTGAGCAACCTCGTGCAATGTGGTGGCCAACCGATGAGACTAGGGCAGAAAAGGCATCGCTCGCACGTTTCCTTTGGGGTCCATGGCTGGACAAAGCAACCCACAAACAGATGACCGGTCGAAACCTTAGCAAGCATCCCGCCCGTGCGGCGTCACCGTATCGTTGGCCAATGGCAGCCTGGTCAGCCTCGCTCACTCCTACTTCCCCCTCCGTGCCAGTGTGCCGTGCCTTGATCGGACGATGGGTCGGGACTGGTGTCTATCCCTTCTGCCCGCCCGTCCGTCCACCTGCCTGAGTGTGGTGGCCAATTCTGTAAAGAGAGCTCGCACAGGGCCCTAAGGTAAATGGACGACAACACTACTGTGCACTGTTTTCCTCGTTCGTTCATGTCTTACAGAGGTGCTGTTAGCATGCCACAGCTGAAGTTCGTAGTAGTGGGAGAGCGTGTTGTCAGGACTTAAGTTCGTGCAGGATAGTAGGGGAGTTTCTCATCATAGAAGATTGAGTTAACGTGGGGTCACTGGTTAATATTTGTGCTCGAAATTAGCTACTCTTCAGTAACAGTTTTCAGCATGGAATGTTGCTGTCTTTGGTATTGATAGACAACACTATTATCATACAACTCTGGCTGTGATTGTGTTCGGTCATAGGGTTGAGGCGTAGACTGTTGGAACGTAGGTGGCTCCTTTATTAGTATGTCTTCTTGAAGTGTCTGGTAGAAAATTTATATGAGAATGGTATTGACTGCACAAAAGGAGTGAAGCAACATCTACTGGATGCTTGAAGCCTGAACAGCAGAACCACAAGCATGTAATGTGGAGAGGATGTATAGATTGCCTTAACATATGGAATTTCAAGATACATGGAATGTTCTGCTAGCTGGGAAGATCCCATGGAAGCTGTGCATTTTCCAGACAGAAGTATGAATGCATTATGAGGTCTACCACCGATGTCACCAGATGTGTGATGGATGACACCCACTTTCGTATTCTGCATATCATCGAGGAGTATTGCTGTATTTTGGAACAGGATTTTATGTTGAGACATAATGGAGAGAATGGAATGTAAAAATGGGCAGCTTGATATATGGGAAATTTCAGACATCAACGGTGGAATGGAATGTAACGATGGGCAGCTTGGCGTTTGGGAAATCATACTGGCTATCAAGATGCGCACATGGAGTTGTTGGGGAAACCATGCTTAAGAGAGTTGTTGAAAATAGTGTAATGTCATAGGTAACTAGTTTCGAGCACTGGTGCGTTGGGGCATTGCATCTCTACGGTTGTGGCAGAGAATGATTACACCAGGAGCTGGAGAAGATAGGTGACTTGCTGAGGTTCTTGTGTGTAGTGTGCTAGTGACAAAGTGGGTGTGAAAGGTAGTGTATGGTTATTTCAAGAATGAGTGCCTGGTTTAGGGTTTCATTGTAGATGGCAACAGACTAGTTCCTAAGTAAGGTCTGTGACCTGAGCATGGGCTAATGTTATCCAGAGTGTCCCTGGGGTATGACTTGTCAGCCTTTGGGTAAGTTCATAATCAATGGGCATACTGTTTCAAGGTTGCAGGAGGGCGGGAGATGCTGTGTATAGAAACTGTACAGACTTGTGATGCATTGTTTTGTTACATGTTCAGGACCTGAAAGATTACATGCGCCAGGCAGGAGAAGTTACATACGCTGACGCGCACAAACAACGCCGAAATGAGGGGTATGTATATTCTAATCACGGATGTTGTTGATTTTATTACTCTTCATGCAGTGTTTCTGATTTGTCCTTTGTGATGCAGGGTTGTTGAATTTGCTACGCATTCTGACATGAGAAATGCAATTGATAAACTTGATGACACAGAGCTGAATGGAAGAAGAATTCGATTGATAGAAGATACCCGTCGTAGTGGTAGGCGACGTTCTCGGTCCTCCAGTTCAAGGTCGCGCTCACGCTCCAGGTCACGATCCCGGCGCAGAAGTCGAACACGATCTAGGTAATGCTGATGTTTATTTTACATGAGTTTACAGACTGGACACAGGAAAAGTTTTTGAATTTGGGTGGTTCATGAGCACTTAAAAGATTTTAATATATTATGGTGATTGGAAAATATGAGCCTGTATTTTGTATGTGCATTCTAGATATGTAGGTTGTTCGGAAAGTGAGTACCGTCTGCGCATATCTCTCGCACATCCTTGAGATTGTCGCTTTGCACATGTGCAGTCACTTCCTCTATCATTGAGAAGCCACAGACGCCATTTCGTGAAATTCATGTTACGTTCCTGTGCGTTAAACATGTTTAAGACAATTAATGGGCTGCCAACTGAAATGCGGTCTGTAATTTGTTTTTTGAAGGCTAGGAAGTGAGATTCATCACCAGATCTGTCAAGTGTATGGTGACAATTCAGTGAGTGATGGCATGGTTAGGAAATGGTTTTGGATATTCAGTGAAGGATGAGAGAACATGCATGATGAGGTGCGAAGTGGGTGTCCATCTTTGGTGAACGATTTGGTGTGTAAGGTCAACGAAAGAGCGTGACGACAGACATTTCACAATTTCTGATCTATCCCTGCATTTTCCTCAGATTTCAAGGACTACGACATTGTCAGTAGTGGCTAACATCGCAGGTGGCCGCATTCTATGAGGAGGGTATACAAAAACTTGTGCCCTGCTACGATAAGTGGCTCAATAATGGCGGCAAATATGTGGAAAAATAGTTTGAAGAATGTAGAATCTGATGACAAAAGTTTATACAAAACCATCCTCGATTTTTTTTTACAGTGAAATGGTACTTTCTGAATAAGCCTCATACATTTGATTGAAAAGTTCCTGTTATTTGTGATTAAAGTTAATCTTTTTAGAGGAAACGATGTATGAAACAAGTTGTAGCACAGTGGAGTGTGGCATCTTTATTTCCAGTAGCTGTTGCCCAGGATAAAATGTTCGCTTCAGATTTCAACCCTTGCACGCAGTCACCTTTTAAACATATTTTAATATGAAGTGCGAACATTGCGTAGGCATTGGTGCATAAAAATGTCGGGCACACATTGCTGTGATGACTTCTTTCGGGTCTGAAATGACATGTAGTGAACTTCCCAACGTGTACTGAGCAATGACAGAATTCTGCAATTTTTTTTTTGTGTTCGTGTATATTTTCATCCCCCTAATTTGATGTTGAATTTATTATTGCAGGTCACGAAGTCGGCGCAGTAGCCGTAGTAGGAGCAGGAGCCATCGCAGTAGCCGATCAAAGTCACGTGGTCATTCCAAGTCCAAATCAGCTTCACGCTCCAAATCACGTTCACGCTCCAAGTCCAAGTAAGTAAGATTTCATACTGTTACAAACTTGGCTCTGTGCATGCAATATAGTGCATGCCAGAGGGCAGTCTTGTAGTAATTCTGTTGCATGGATGTGTATGAATACAGGTGTACAAAAGTACTCAAATTTCCCTTGTAGAGGTTTTGATGTACTAATGTTATAATGCTTATTGTTTGCTTTATTATTGTGAGGCATTGCAACTGACAGAAATGCCATCTTGAAAGTAATAGTAATTTTTATTTCATAACTGCATCATTTGTAGTCTTAAATGCAGGGGTGCAAAAATCCGGGCGCCAGTGGTGCCTAAAAAGTCATGCCTGGCGACTAGATTTTGCCATTCTTAACCGACAAGTATTTTTGACACATTTTTTTTTGCACTTCCAAGAATGGATACTTCGCTCGAGAAAGAGTACCAACAATCGCCTTCCAACAGTGCACAAGCACAACAGCCATCACCGTAAGTTATAACTATTAAATTCCCTTTTTCTCAATAAGTAAGATTATATTGCATTATTTTGGACAGCTGACAGCCACTGATTATTGGATACAGTGAAATTTCGAGGAAGCAGTTTCTGTCAAAGGCTGATATCTAAAAACAATCCGTGCCTGTCATACTCATCAGTGGTAAAGTGTTAGGGTTTATGTTAATTGAATGAGTGATAACCTGTTGAACGTTATTGCCATTGTGAATTCTGAAGAGTCTGCATTGACATGGCCTCTCATATTTTATGCTGTTGGTGCAAGGAACACTTGGTTGTTTTTGTCACTGATGCAGATGGTCATACACTACCTCAGCTTATTTGCGGGTGGTTGTAATGGTTGATTACACCATGGGTTCAGGGTGTCTATAGACTTTGCCTGTTATCTCTTACTGACTTTCCTGGTGATAGTCTTCAATTGGGGAAAAAGTGGGGAGGCATACGCCTGTTGGGTAGTACTGTGAGAGCTTTTTGCGATATGTGATAAGGAAAGCTCCTCGTATAGCCCACAAGTCTGGTATTCCAAAAGTGGCATGGTTGATTGCAGATGCTATGTGATTGTAAGTTTTTGGTGACCATGTGTTGGGGTATTGTCACTCCTTCGGTGTTGGAATCCAAAGTGGTGGTTGGAAAATAATTTTAGAATTTTGACAGTACGAATTGAATATGTAGGAACAATGGTACTGGGATTTCATTGTGTATAGAGGCCATTTTTTACTTTGTGTGGAAAGACCAGGTTCACATCGTTTTTAAGAAATAGTATGGGGTAATTTTTTTTGTACCTAGTTTGAAATAAACACTAAAATCCTCAAGACTGCTGTTGATATAAGACAAACAGTGGAAAATAGAAGAGCTGGGCTGCATGTGGATTAGGCTGCCTGATGATTAATGCGTTTTGCAGATTGGTTGAAAGTTCCAATGTTACATTCTGTAATTTCAGATGCACATGTACAGGATGTCCCAGGAGGAATGTGCCAGACTTCGGGAGGGTGTTCCTTATGTTAAAGTATACCGATATAACCCAAAACACCTATGTCCAAAGTTGAACGGTTACGGAGGTAATGGCCAGAGAAGTTTGA
>Ga0123354_10009379_pt1 | contig 14977 bp, 14 predicted proteins | sample TergutLab28metaG_2_FD_97872 | JGI IMG/M metagenome (GOLD analysis project Ga0123354, IMG submission 97872) | Labiotermes labralis P4 segment gut microbial communities from Petit-Saut dam, French Guiana - Lab288 P4 | ecosystem: Host-associated > Arthropoda: Insects > Digestive system > Gut ...
ATGACTCAGTAAGAGTCGAAACATGTAGGAGATTAAGATAATAACAATTTTAATGTTTTAATTATTGGATTTTAACATTAATCGATATTGGTGCATTAAGTTGGAATAATAAAAATACTACAAGCTAATAAAATTTGTTTATTTCTTTTTTTACTTTCTTTTCCTAACCCCATCGCCCTCAACGTTTAACAATTTTATGCCTTTCAGCAACATTTCTTGCAGGATCTTCATCGTCTAATATAAAAAACATAAACAACAATTCACTGTCACTCACAACTCTCACCCCTTCTGCTGTTCTACAAACAAACATTCATTTATATCATTTACGAAAAATATGTGCACTTTTATTATTTCCCTATTTCACACGACACAAGACATGTCATTCAATACATTTCACTCGCAGTTTTCGAAAATTTAGCGGTCCCATTTTATCTCAGAAATCATTAGAAAATGACTTCAGTAGAGTGAAGCCAAACTATTTCATTTCATAAGTGTTAGGTTTCAATTATTTCGACATTTCTACTTGATTATGCTAGTGTGTCAACACAGATGTGCTGACAGAACGCTACAGTGGCTACGTCTAACCTACTGCCTGTGCGGTCGGATTTGTATGTCAGCAGTGGCCTCGTTCTGATTATTTGGCTCGGACACCGAAAATATTATGGATACTGGTTATTGTTTTTTTTGTTGTGTAGGTAGGTAGTTGGTCAATCGTTCGGAGAATTCTTACGGACTGTGTCTATGTCTGTGTGTGAACTAGGAACCTCAACAAACAGTCACCCTTCCTTTCAGTTTGGCTGCAGCACCACAGAACGAAAGTAACATAAAGTTTACTTAAAGACACTCCAATTGCAGTCAGCGTCTTCTTCTAGATCCTCGACAGTGCGGTTGTTTCAGTCGTGTGGGCTCTTTTATAGGGCACATTTCAGAATAAGCTGTACGTGTCGAAGGTCAACGTATCTTAAGAGGAACACCTGAATGTGCGCTAGTACTTTGTTTTAACTTAATTTTAGGGTAGTTTTGCCTTACGATAACCGAACACTTTTTGACTTCCTACGCTCCTTTGTCTGAACAAGGTCATTGTGAATACATTAATTTTAACCATAGAAACTGTGAGATACGTTCGCCTTTTAACAAAGAATTTCTGGCTTTATGTGTAAAGTTGCCTGAAGATTTTCACTGCTTTCGTTGACACGGTCACTATTTCATAATAATGTAATATTTACAGTTTTGTCCGTACGGCTAAGAGAAGCGGCTGAATTCCGCGATTACCCCTTTGTAGAACTATCAGCCTTCTATAAATATACGTTACAATTCAAGTCAAGAGGACACAATTGTAACAATTGTCTGTTGTTTTGAGCGTGTTGTTTCTATTCTGATTATATGTATGAACTGTGGTTCGTGTTTGTTACGGAATGTGAGTTTGATAATACAATTATGGAGGGGACTACTTTTGTTGAATGGCGGCATGTATCAGGCGTTCGTAAACATCGATCGTTGAAATGGTTCCTAAATCATCTAAACCATCATTTCTGCAGCTCTGTTTCTCACAGTACTGCAGATATTACAGCCATTGCTTAGAGTTACGCGACCATAATAAGAAAATCAAAGAATTAGAAAGAAAAACAAAACATAATTAAATCATAAGCTACACCCTTTCCTTAATACGTTGCGCTGCTGTTAACATTGTGTAATTTGTACCTGTTTTCCTCCAGTTTTTCCAATTTTAATTTTATAAGTGCAAAAAATACCGCTTTTATGGTACAATCCACTTCATTCTAATCTTGTTTTAAAGGCTTCGGTTTATGCATTACGCTTTTTGCAGCGATGTATATATATATAATTCATTCCTCACGCTTCACTATTAAATTATACGTTGCAGTTGAAACAATTCTCTATTAAGCGACACAAAATATTCAGTCTTTTTCGTGACTTTGTAGATATGAGCAGATAAACTGCAGTATGTTGGTTTTAAATTCCTGCAGTTTATGAAAACTAATTGTCTTTGACCCCTATTTTTATTTCCACAGTAAACACAGTGGACAAACCGTCAACATACATCGGCAGCTCTCCCACTAGTCCTATTCGCTAAAGACACACACAAGCCTGAACGCCGTTTACAAGTCATTCTTCGCTTTTTCATATACCAATTTTCCAAGCACGTGCAATGGTAATATTTCATATTAGGCTAAGACCACTTACGTTTAAATCTGTTGCTTAGTTTTTCATTTGATATCGTAGCGTTCCTTGCTATTTTTTCAGTGTTAGTATTACAGACCTTCAGCAAAATGCACGATTAATAATTTTTTCAAATTGGGGAGAAATGTCAGTCAGTACCAGACAAGCTACATTTTGCTCTGTATACGTTCATTGTAGCAGGCACGTCATACATTATGTAGACATCTGGATGAATTGTATGCACCTTTACTCATCAGCGCAAAGTGTGTTTTTTTTTGTCATGCAGGTGTCATGAAGAAAATTGCAGTGACGGAATAAGTAACGTTAACAGACCAAGCACCAATGAAATACAGAATAGTATTTGAAAACGCATTCAAAACATTTGTGTCAGCCAATGAAACGCTTGTATATCTGTTTATGGCGGACAGATAGTATGGTGACATCAGGTCAACTGCCTGTAGGAAGGCCAGAATTTTCACAGGCATTCTGTAGATTTGTAGGCTGTTTTAGGACGCTCGTAAAATTGGGGAAATCTACTCTTTGAGTTTTTCCAAAGTATGAATAGAAAATACGGAGTGAAATAAAATCCGACAAGAATACAGCATGATTTACACTTGGCCGTGTCAGGAAGTAAATGGGAGTGACATAATAATAATTAAAACAAGAGAATCCACGATGAAATTCATAATGCCTGAACTTCAGCGTGAAAACTGATTTCATGTCTCTCAGAATACAAAGCAGCTGTGTCTGTCAATGGACTATGTGTATATTTGTTTTGACCTGAAACCAATGCTGCCTGAATGAAAGGAATATTTTCGAACCTTCCTTTTTTTTTACGATTGTGAGCAAAACAGTGATAACCGACTATTAGCTTCATTTTTTTTTGTCCATCTGTCTGTCTGTCCGTCTGTCCGCATTCAACAAACCCTTTCGCAAGTGATGGATTTTCCTCTAATTATATATTGTGAATTTTTCGAAATCTGTCTAAAAATTCAAGTCTTACTAAAGTATGAAAAGATTAAAATTCACTTCATATGAAGACTTATCCACATTTACGATTAGGTATCGTTGAATCCATCTTATAAATGTCCAATTCCAGACAAATTTTATAGAATATCAACACATCTTTAAGTTTCAGTCCGTATTACAATACAATACTGCAAGGAAAGAATTGGCTGTGCGTTGCGGTATAACTTAGGCAAGAATGCGGATAAAAACCGATAGTATTTAATACTTACTGTTTCATATTTGATTAATTTCGTCTGATCTCGTAAAATGATTCACGGCAACACTGACAGAAAATGAGAAATTTCGAAAAGGCCTTCCTAAAACTGTTATCATTCTTGTTTTAATTTCACATCCAACAGCTTCGAAAGGCACTCTAAAAGCTAGGTATTTCTTGTTTCGAAACCTATAAAAAAGGGTTTTTAAGTGCATGTCGAGCAAGTGATATGGAATTATCTTAAAGTCTGAGTAAAAACGAAGAACTGAGCCATAAAGAATGAAGGCCAGCGTGTAATAATTAAGGGTTTTCAAAACTTGAGGAAAAGCGGTCAGACAGACAGATCGACAGACAGACACGATGTCACTAATTGTGCTTATGAAAACTGCACTTTAATTTATTTGTCACACTCGGTGTTCTTCACGTCTTTCACTCATTCATGGACTATACAAAATCTTTCAGCAACAAGAGACTGGACATGGGGCGTACCAAAACTCCTCTAGAGTTGGTAACGATTCACTTTCGTGTGGATATTTGTCCAGAGATTGGCCTTGACCATTCAGTCCAATTTATCACCGACGTTAAAGAAAGAGTATAGTTATAATTATATTGCCCTTCTGAACAAATTTGACCTGTTCTACTTTGAACATTACCTTTTCTCAGGCACAAGAGTGAGACGCAGTTTCTTGCGAAATATCATGTATAGGACCGCTGTGATGGAATCACTGTGCCGGTTGCAGATAGTTCAGGCCGGACGGTATTTCTGTAGTGATTATCAGGGTTGGTTAGAGAAGTTGGTAATATCCAAAATGCTGAGGACACAAACATCTAAACTCATTGACCTTTTATGATGAACGCCTGTGTATTAATTCATGTATATATGGTTTCATTGCATCTCTAATTGGCTGTAAGTTTTCTTTCTGTTTCAGGTCTCTTATAGTAACTGACTGTAGTGTAGAGCATCAGTTTTGTTGTTAATCGCAATGAATGAAACACATACGCGTGTTCGCTCACACCCAATCAACCCCCCCCCCCACACACACAAATGCACATACACACGCGCTCGCACACATACACACACACATGCGCACGTACATACATACACACAACACTCACACACACACACACTCACACACAAACACACACACAAACATATTCACGCACAAATACAAATATATATACGAGGTCGCTTACGCGCGAAAAACACGCACACAAATACAAACACACTCCTTCACACACCCTTACAAATATACACACTAATTCACACACTCTTAAAAACATACAAACTCACACACATACACGTCCGTTCTCACAAAAAAAACACACACACACACGCACCCGTACACGCATAATCATATGAACACAAAACACACACATATGGACACAAACACACACAACAGTCTCTCACACACAAACATACTTATCCGTACACTCACACCTACACAACTAAATGCGCGCTCGCACACACACACACCACACTCACACACAGATACACTCACACACACAAGCGTGCTCAAACACACACACAACACACACGTGCGCGTGCTCGCGCAAACACACACACACGAGCACACACATAAACATATACAAACCTAACACACACTCACACACACACACACACACACTCACACGCAAGAACATGAATACACTCACTCACAAAAGTGTACAAATACACTCACACACCCAAACACTCTCACAGAGACGCACACACACACACACACACACACACACACTGAAACACACATCCGCGTTCGCACAACACACACACGCGCTCACACACAGTCACACACACAATAAACACACGCCCACACAACACACTCGCACACCCGCGTTCGCATACAAACACACTCACGTTCACACACGCGCACACGCACTCACTCACAGACTCACACACACACACACACGCACAAACACACTCAAAATCACACACTCACACACATACACATACAGACACACGGTAGGACTCCTCTCGACCATTGATAGCTCCGTCGCACAGACCTCTGTGTAACATAACAATATGCAGCACTCACAACACACAGACTTCCGTGGCAGGCTCCGGGATTAGATCCTATAATCCATGCATTTGACTGTAAATTAATTTTGTACGTATGTACTTTATTTTTGACATTCCGGTAATTCAAGCCAAAGTACCATCCCCTCCACCAGCGAACACAGTCCAGGTAGGACGTCTGTTAACTTTTCAAAAAAGAATTATATAGGTCGCTTTCACTTGAGCAGATTTTTAAAAAGAAACTCAAATCTTGTGAGATGTAACAACATCCTCCTAATGGGTGTCCAGCATAACAAATATCAGAACGTTCCCCTGCAGTTTTCCTGTGTTGTAACTAATAAATTAACATCCTTCTGTCGAATTGTCGCCTAGTCGTTTAATTTTCACATAATGTTTTGCGAAGTTTCATTTTGTGTTCGTATTATTCTTCTAAGCGCTGAGCATTAAGTATCGCCGATGTGCCAAGCTACTGTTTAGCTTTTACAGCAGTCTTTATTTCCAAATTAATATTAAGAACATGTTCTCATGTTTCTACCGTCTCCATATCTCCCCTCAGCTTTTCCCACCTCCAGTACATTTCCCTATATTACCTTATTATCTTACAGCAATCCGTACAATTTCACCCTGTGCTAGCGTTCGGTAGCGCTAAGAACTGGTTGACATAGGCGTTAGCGGAACGCACAGGAATACATAGGAAAACAGAAATTTGGATATTTTTCTTACTGGCTTGAATATTGTAGATTATTTATGATGTTGAATCGGTATAATGGAGTCATATTTTGTTAAAAATTTGTGCGTTTGTACATTGCTTGTGGAAATTTATTTGTTAGTGTAGAACAACAGCACGATTTGCAAAGGCAAAAACAAAACGAAGCAGACAATGTATTTACAGCCCTGACTTTATGGTGCGGTTGTGTAAAAATTGCTGACGTTGAAAGCAATAAGTTGTACATATTCCCAGTGGGGGTTCCTAGACTTATCTAACCAGCACGCAAAGCGCATGCGCCTTATTATATTATCACGTGTTGCGTGTTTGTCTGTACCATATTTTTCACATTATCTCATAAACGAAACAATTTTCAGAAAGGAAGTTTTTGAACATGATATTATCTTTTTTGTCTAAGAATATTTCGGTTTCTTGTTATAAGAAGAATTCGTCGAGTTGTTTTCATAAATGTACTTTATGTAAAATATCCTCTATTCTTGTCAGATTTAGAAAAGAAAGAATTTTGTTCCACCGTTTTTTAAAATGTTCAAATAGCGTTAATCTTGGCAGTATTGACAATGACGTCACGATCGTAGTCAACTGCTATGACGTATGCTCGCCCACTCAAAAATGCGGCAAAAGTGACTTAAATGAATATTATTGTGTAGAATAGTTATTTACAATTTCAAAATTTATGTTACTTTGTGTGAGGAAGAGGGAGATTGTATATTATTTAATGATATTTTTCAAATTTTTCAAAGATTTTTAACAGTATTGCAGTAAGATAAAGTTGGTTGTTTGGCTATTATGTAAAAGTTTGAGAAAATATGGCTGCGTGCTGTTGATGAATTGGGAAAGCTGATAGAGTTTAGTGACAGTTAGTCTAGATTTGAGCCTGAAACATTCAGATCAGTAGTTCTAGCTGCCACGTATCTCTAAATTTGTATGGACTACTTCAGTGTGGAGAGAAAACTAGACATATTAAACACGTGGTAAAATATTAAATTTGTTAAATGCCAAATTTGTTAACATTATTTCAAAAAGAGCAGGGTTTTCGAAAAGAATTGAACATAGAATATGTTTCTTGATTTTCTGTACAACGTTTTCTTGAAACGTTTCTTCTTTTATGTAGATGTGACTACACATTAACATAAATGAATAATGGCCTTTTTCTAAAATAACTGATAGGCTTGTCAGGGTTTAAAGAACTTATATTTTTCGAAAATCTTTTGAAATAATACTATATTAATTTTAATGAATTTTCCTCCAGTAGCACACGAGATGTTCCATGCGGACAGACAGATGGAATGAAGCAAATAATCACATTTCGCAATTTTACGAACTCGCCTGAAAAGGTGATTATATTTACTATTGCTTTTTCACAGAACTTGCCTGAAATCAATTACATGTGATTTAATTAGGATACGATTGTTTCCTTTTAAATCTGTAGCAAATTATTCATAAATCATGCAGTTACTTAGAAGTATTCAGTCTGATATGTTCTAGTGAGAGCGCGTTACTTGAACAACTAATGAAATATAAAACCAAGCAGCAATTTTAACAGCTGAATGTTTCAGGAAGCATTGCCAAGAAACGAATACCCAACTTAGTCCAATCATAATCCATCAGTTTTATTTCAAAGTCGCAGTCGCAAAAAACCGACGCTAACTGGTCAATTATCCCCAAAAGTAATTGGTATCAGTTTGGTTTTAATTCATGTAATTCATGAAAACAAGTTATATGTTAATTGACTTTGAGTGATCTTTCCCTTCGCGCAGAGAACACAGTGACGCACTCTTATGTTACATTGGCTGTTCTCCTGCAGCATTACTGCCTAAGGACAGACATATGCCTGTGCGTCTTCTACAAGTCAGTACAATTTTCTTTTGATTCTTCCTTAACCAAATTTCATGTTCAAACTTCTGGCTGGACAGAAGGTTTCAACCAAGTGCACAGACATTATTTGATATTAGATTCAGACCAAATTCCCTTAAATATTAAGCTTAATTTTCCTTTCATAACCTAACATTTGTACCTTTGTAAAGATATCACGCAAAATACACGAAAAGGAATTCTTCTGATTTTGAAGAAATTGAGTCAACATCAGACAGCCTGCACGCTGCCCTCTTTAACTTCACTGTAACTTGCACTTCAAACATCAAGTGGATATCAGCAGTAATTTTATGCACACTGTATTGATCAGTGCACTGTGCGTTCTTTAGCATATGATAAATTGGAGGTGAATGGAAAGAAATGTTTGTGACGTATCAATAAATGTTACTAGAGATTACCCGAATGAAATTCAGAATGAATGAGCTTCAGCGTGAAAATTATATTCATGATTCTCAGAACGCAATTCAGGTGTGACCTCCAATGGACTGCGTATATGGGTTGTTACCTGATATCAATGCTGCTTGTAAGTAGGGGAAATGTACGATCCCTTCTTTATATATTCAAAGTACGTATTTTTAAGATTGTCCGCTAAATAGAGATAGCGACCATTAGCTTCTTCTTATTTGTCCAAATATCTCTCTGTCCTTCCGCCTTCAACAACATCCTTCAAAAGGGACGGGTTATCTTGAAATTTGATGTTTGTGAATTTTCCGAAATATGTCTAGTAAACTCATGTCTTATTAAAATATGTCAATACTAAATTTTACCTAAAAGAAGACCACATTTGGGTCACGTCAAATTCTTTTCATACACGTACCTTTAAATTCCAGGCAAATTTTGTAGAGAAATTCGAAACATATTTTATATTCAGTAATTTATATATTATAACAGAACACTGCTTGGAAAAGTTGTGCTGTGTTGAGGTATAACGCAGGGAAGGATGCGAAAAAAGGACGGTTAGTGTTTGGTTTATAATTGAGTCATTCCGTCTGACTGCGTAAAACGATAAATGAAAACACTGGCAGAAACTGAGAAAAAAAGCAACGACCTTTATATCATTGGTATCAGTTTTACCAAAATGAACACCCAAGTTCTTGAAAAGGTACTCTAAATGCTTTAAAGAAAAAATGTATTTCGCGTTTTGAAACCCACAATAACAGCTCTTTTGTGTAAATGTCAAGCAAGTTATATAGAATTATCTTAATATCTGAGTAATTACGATGAACTGCGTCAGTAAGACTGAAAGTCACCGGGATATAATTATGGGTCTTCAAAACTTGAGGAAAGATGGACAGACAGGCAGACAGACAGATCGGCAAATGGGTCGCAACAAAGACCCTCTACATTTGGAACCAATTTGTTTTGTGTTGTAATTTATGCGGTGATTTGCCTTGGCCATTCAATCTTGCTAGCACGAAGGTTAAGGAAAGTGTATAGCGATACTTCTTCTGCTAGTCTGGACAAATTTGGCTTGTTCTACTTCGAAAATTGTCTTTTTCAGCGAGAAGAGTGAGACGCAGTTTGTTACAATACATCATGTAGACTACCGCTGTGGTGGTAATCGCTGTGCTGACTGCAGATAGTTCAGGCAGGACGGTACTTCGGTAGTGACTCTCAATGTTGGTTAGAGAAGTTCGCATTATTTAGAATTCTAAGGATATAAATATCTAAAATTTTCTTTAATGATGAGTGACTGTACGTTAATAAATATGGATATTGCTTCATTATGTCTTTAATCGACGGTAGTTTGACTTTCATCCTTACTCACGGCTTTTATAATAACTCACTGTAGATGTAGTGGATTATTTTTGTGGATGATCCCAATCAATGAAACAAACACACACACACAAACAAACACACATACACACGCACAACACAACACCATATGCACAATATCGTAACAACAGTCTACATTAAAGGAAGCATGATCATAGCTGTGAGCAACATTGTGTGACCTCAGTTGATTAATTTTGTAAATATTTGAAAAATGTCCGTCATGCCAAATATCACTCTTATATTATATGTGCATTTCATGTTTTGTTAGTACTAAAATTAACATTAGTCTGTTGTAGTAGGAATTCTTACTCTGACCTCAGACTTTAATTTTCACATATTTATTGGGGGGAAAGTATATTCAATGGGTCTCCTTATTCGGCTACGTACTGAAAATTAAGAATCATCTTTGTGTCAAGCTAATGTTTAGTTTTCACAGTATTATTAATATCAGAAAGAGCTTTGCTTTTTGAAGGTTACCAGACATTGACCGTTCTTTCTTCTGGTACGAGCGGCATTCGGTGAAGACGATTGTAGAGTGTGTGCGGAATATTGCTGACAGGGCAGAACTCAAGTACTGAGAAAAAACTTATTACAGTGCTACATTTTGTCCACCACATATTCAAGATGGAATATTTTGTTTCGAACTCAATTCTCCCCCGTCAATTTTCGTCGAGTAACAGCTGGAGCCTTGTAATGGCCTCTTTAGTGTTCAGATAACTCTATAAAAAGGCACATTCTCTCCATCTCGGTTATTATAAGGAACCACCTAATATTGTATTGGGAAATACTTTCTCTTTGTTCTGAAAATCATTAGGAACACACAAATACGTGGTAATGCATTACGTATATTTTATGGGTTAAAAACATTGAGGTACATAAAATCACGACTGGAATTTGAAGAGCTAATCGTTGTCGACACACATTGGAATGTTTCCAGAAAGACAGCCTGGAAATGGTGAAGGTCACATTGTCTCAGTGCTACAATGAAGTAAATACCGTGGTTAATTTTAGAGGAGTATAAGCACACCTCCTCTCATTACTTAGTATATGCGAGGGCACTAGAAGTTGATCTGCGTTAACTTCAATTCCCGTCCACTTTTTCCAGCTAAAAGAAGCACCGTTACTCCTTTACTAAGAAGCATGTTCTGAGATCCAGAATGGACACATTGGACAAGAGAAAGTTCTGTTGCCCATTTAGGTGAACAGAACCACTTTTCTCCAGACCGTAGGGTAGTCACCATATAAACTGGGTTTCTTGGAATTCAAGGTAAGGTCCTCGATAACATTTAGTAACCTCTGGTTGTCCCAAAGTGACAAAAAGGAAAGAGAATGTGTGATATTTAAGTTAATTAAATATAATTTGTAGTTCTGGCATAGCAGTTTGCATACAAGGAATACATTCAATTGTCCATAATATTTAAAATCACAGAAGGTTTCCCTCCATTTCCTACGCCACTATCTCTATGAGGAACTTTCTCCTGCTGTTGAAGATTGTGTCTACTTGCAGTTAACTCTCCCGTATTCCACCACCTGACTGACATCTGTGTTGTTCTCTTGCAAATAAATCAAAACGTCCTTCAGTGTCTCTTTGTGTGGGTGTTTACTTCGATATCCCACAAAAACATTCTATGCAATCTGATAAACGAATATTGTAAGTTTGAAAATTCCTTGCTCTGGAATTGTCTAAACTGTGACTAATGACAAATTCTCATGTTTCTACCGTTTACACACCTCCCCCCAGCTTCCCCCCTACAGTATATATTGCCTTCCTTTCTTATAGACATTCAATACAAATATACGCTGTGGGTATACATAGCTTTCGGTAGCTTTACAAACTGGTTGACCTAGGCCTTAGCGAAACGCACGGGATTAGGGGAGAATGGAGCACATTTTGTACAAGGGGCACTGTTGAACAATTTAAATATATTACCTTCAGTAAAAGTGTATGTCACTACTTTTGAATTTCGAAGTGTTAACCCTGCTCAGCAGTTGACATCCACTTTCCCTCCATTGTAGTGTTTAGTCTGGTTTATGTGGAGTGACAAGTACTGGATTGTTCATGAAGTAAATTTTTTAATTTTAACTTCTAAGCTATTCGTGTCTACATTATGTTGGTAGAGGTAAGTTTGATTATGTCTTATTAAATACGAAATATTTCATTTATCTTGTGCTATCGGTATATCTTCTGTAATTATTCCCTCTTTATTTTAACAAAAGTTATATTTCGCGTTTGCACGTTGGGTAGATTTGAACATTGCTCTGAAAGGCACATTTGAACAATTTTTATGTGTGCCCGTTTGTATTTCCATGATTCTAATTTCTATTTTGGAAGAAACTGATAGTAGCTTATAACTATTTTAGGACAAAGAAATGGTTCGCACATATTTAAATAAGAGAAGTAATCCCAATGTGCCAGAAGTGGTTATATAAGGAGCCGCCAGAGCTGTGCAGAAAATGAGGCTGTCCGTAAGATTTGCAGCTTCCAGATACGGAATGACCCATACAACACTGCATTACAGAATTTAAAAAATCAGAAATATTGACGAGTGCAATCACGTTAAACAATTCGGCAAATTGTCAAAGTAAACCAGCCGTAGATTTTAGTAGACTACTTAACTAAGTGTTCCAAAATGAATTACGGAATGACATATAAACAATTCCGTCAGCTGGCGTACGGTTGTGTCAGATGAATGCAGATTAAATTTTCCTAGTAGCTGGATTGATAACAAGACTGAAGGAATTGACTGGTTGCTGGGCATCAAGAAAGGAAGCCGGATAATGTAAGTGTGTTCGGGACCACCGCTTTCAACAAAACAAACGTAATGGAATTCTTCCACAATTATGAGCATGCACTTGGAATTTTGTTGCTGGCAGAGTGCATAACATTGACGAAACTGGAGTGTCTACAGTTGCACAGTCTGCGAACAATGTTGCTCAGATTGGAAAAAAATTGGTTGGACAAGCTGTCTGTGGTGAACAAGGAAATGTGATTACCGTAGGTATGATCATCAGAACTGCTGGCAATAATTTACCAGCAGATTTCATCTACCCAAGAGCAATATTTCCCGACTATCTGATGTTTGTTGCACAACCTGGAAGCTTGGGGATGGTGATTAGTCCTCTAAGCAGCTGGATCAGAGGACCTCTATTGTTGAAAGTCCTTGAAATTGCCAAGTAACATACCAGAAGCTCCAAAGAACATCGTGTAATTCTACTAGTCGTCAATCGTGAAAGTCATTGCACTCCTGATTCCATTTTCTATGCTAGGGAAAACTGAATCACCTTATTAAATTTTCCTCCCCGCTGTTCTCGTCCATTACAGCCACTGGATGTAGGCGTGATGAGACCATTAAATGGAAAATTACGCGCGGCACAATAAGATTGGATGACTGCATATCCTGGTGAATTGATATCAGTCCTTCACCTGGCATCATTGAAATATGCTGTAAATCAAGCTTATTTTACTGCGAAGAATATAACAGAAGCTTTTGTTAAGAATTGTACATGGCAATTGTAATGACTTGACTTCAGTGACGAGGAGTTGGAGCCATCAACTATTAAGCCTATGGAAAAATAAATTCGTAACTAACAGATACCTGTTTGTTCTGCTAGCACCCCTGTAGCACGAGACATTTCTGGAACGAATAAAGATAGCCTTTAACCAGAAGATGTGCGTCCATTCACTAAACCTGAACCGAGATGCGACAGAAAACGGAGGAAGTAGTTGAGTTATCGCATTGTAACCGATTCTCCAATAATGGATCGCAGTGAACAAGAAGCACTTGGAAGGACAACTATAAAGAAGAAATATTGCAAAGGGGCTGAACAATACAGATATTAAATATAGCAGAAGAATGTTACAAAAATTAATTTCTTCCTCTAGTGAATTTGATTTAAAAAATCCAATGAGAAAATTGACGATTTATTAGAAACACCCAAGACAAGTGAAGATCACAAAATAACAGCAGATGATTCTGTGTTCATTTAGTTTTCTCCTAAGAAAACCAAGGTGCTCTACGCTGGGAAAGTTGAAGGAAATGAAGCTTTCACAATAAGGTGAAGTTTGTGCGGAGCGAGATGAGACATTGCAGTTTGTCTTTTGTGATAAAGGTAACAAAAGTGAAATAGAAAGGAAGGCATTGAGGCGAAACTTCTACGACCAATTTCTTTCGGTGTTACTGCATGCGTTACAGCACTGAAATATTGTGGTATTAATTCCTTGAGGAAATAATTATGTAGACAGAGAAAGAGTGTGCGTTTACGGACATTAAATTCATTTACATTCATTTATATTCAGTAATTTTATTTATGTTCAAAAGTGCCCCATGGATGTTCAAATAAACCGCAAGCATGAGGCAGATTTTTCATGGCGCATCGTCAGAGATAAATATTAAATTATTTAAAACAGTCTTAATTTTGTTAAGTAAACACATCTTATATGCTAAATACTATGCCCTTTCAGCATCATACCAATTGTATTGAACAAAATGTGGTCCAGAGCCTTGAGAAAGTGTTTTCTTAATTTTGTTCAAAGGTTTCTTAGTTTTGTCTACAAACACCTTCGGAATACTTTCTTTTTTTAAAGAAGAATTCGTTGCATATTTTCCTTATACATTCGCTTGCCTTTATGTAAAGTACCCATTATCTTATTCAGAATTTGAAATAAATAAATTATGACCACATTTTTTGTAAAGTTCTAAAATATAATTTTTTTCTAAATCCATCCATTAAGAGCCGCCTTATTCGATGTGGACAGCCGGATGGACGGAGAGCCATCACGCATCTAATACTTACTTTTCGAAAATGTTCACTTTGTTAATTATGTAAAATATTCACAAGACACAGACTTAGGTTAGTTAGAATCGAAGGTGCATTGCTTGACAAAGACGTAACGGTCGTAATCAATTGCTATGACGTAGTATCGCCAACTATAATTTGCTCCAAAGTGACATTAATCAATGTTATTATATACATAAATTCGCTAGTATTTAAATATTGGAATTAATTTTTTTTTTGAAGCTGGGAGATATTGCAAATTATCGACCAACACTTCACGAAATTCTGCAGCACTGTGAACGGTATTACCGTATGAGTGTGTTTGTTGTTTGGCTAATATGTAAACATTCGATGCAGTACCATACTGTGAACGGTATTACCGTATGAGTGTGTTTGTTGTTTGGCTAATATGTAA
>Ga0123354_10009380_pt1 | contig 14977 bp, 8 predicted proteins | sample TergutLab28metaG_2_FD_97872 | JGI IMG/M metagenome (GOLD analysis project Ga0123354, IMG submission 97872) | Labiotermes labralis P4 segment gut microbial communities from Petit-Saut dam, French Guiana - Lab288 P4 | ecosystem: Host-associated > Arthropoda: Insects > Digestive system > Gut ...
ATATATATATATATATATATATATAACGCACTTGTTTTATTCTGCACACAATCCATTTCCGGTGTAATCTGCAGATAGACTTCTTGTACGCAATGATGTGCCATCTTACCTTCCAAAATCCAAACATTATAAAAAAACTTAATATAAACGAATAACAAAATGTAAACTCATTCTGTGTTTAGTTGAGCACCACGCCATGAATACGCATGAGAAGATGGAGGTACAGCTCCACGCATTCTTAGTATTGGCTCAAAATCAATATCAGTATTCATCTTCAGGCCACAGCACTTAAAGCTCCCGAAAACAGTTCCACAATCCCGTATACAAAGGGCTGCCCCTCCTGCTTTAGGTTTCTTTTTCAACACATTTGTTTACGTTGCAAATATTGATTGTCGCTGTACATAAGAATATAGTTGTCCTGAAGAGCATTAGACTACAATTCAGATTGTGCTCTCTTTTATACTCAGGGTAGACGAATTACAACGCTTCAAGAAACTAAATTTCTCCATTTGCTACTAGCACACCTACTTTGTTTCAAATTGATCTAATACGTAATAGCGTCCTATCTAATTACATCCATCGACTTGTGGCGTTGTATCTCTTTCGGTGCTGTTCCTTTACATGCGGAATCACTTCTATTCCTTCCCTTCCTTTTTATGGATGTAATTTGTTCTCTTTTGTTATAATTCGTTAGCTGGTTTATGACATTCACATTCTGTTTCCTAAACACCGTCAGTTTCTTGATCTTTAAACAAAAGAGACTTAAAATGCCATTATTTTATTGGGCTGATAAAACACCTCACAAAATTCCCTGCTATTATTTAAGTGGAATCATAAATATAAATTTAACGTATTATTATTATTAACATCATCATAATCATCATCAACGTGTGAAATCTTAAAAAAACTATTGAAAATAATAACCTCACTCTGCAAACTACGTTAGATAACCGATATGTCGATATGGATTCACCGACGACGTGGTAGGTTCTGTGTGCAACGAGAGATTTTCGACTCTGTGAAAGACGGTGAGGAAAATGAGAAGGAAGTCGACCAGTGTAATAGAGGTAGCTCTTCTGTCCCCCTAGAGGCGGCCTGACACCTTCACCACCTCTCATAAAAGCGGTTTAGTGGATCGATTCATCTCCGTAAGCCTCACCCACCCAACCACCCCCATCCATACACACAAACACACACACACACACACACACACACCTCTTTCTTATTCTAGCTACGAAATTGAATATTATCTTCCTATATAACTTTTCCTTATAACCAAGTACAGTGTACAATCAGTGTCAGTAAAGTTGTGCCAATAATATTACGTATGGCTCTTCGTGCCATGAATAGCATGCGATCTCTCATATATATACAGTAGCGTTCAGAATATTCTTGCAAATGCACGTACAAAATGACCACCATTAACTGCGACTGGACTGGCAGCCTGAGGAAGAGTGAGAAGTCAGTAAGAAGCCGGAAGACTATAAGACGATATGAAGAAATATGAAAGTACAAAATCCTCAAGTAAGAAAATGCAATCTCACAGATATTAACTGGAATTCCATGCATAAAATGTGGTTACATCTAGATACACTTTTTTTCCATAAAATACAATTCACTATCGTATATCAATCGAACGACGTGGTAGAGAGATGGGTACTCCTGTTTAATGCTTGGTAATTTCTGGGTTCGAATACCGTCCATGGCTCCTGTTAACCTTGCAGCAGTTTAGTGTGATACGACATGATATGGTACGTAAGTAACGCCGCTTCGGAGGAGACTGCAGAAGCTGGGTAGTCTTGGCCGGTTTAGACCGAAGGCTGTGTAGACCGCATATATGGAGACAGCCAGTCCTTCCGAAACGTCGGTAACTATGTACAGACAAGCGCCGCATCATATCCTGGGAGACGTGAATCTTCATCAACTCTAAACCTCAAAGGTCATTTGTCTCGGTTAGTCAGAGCTAATTCCAACAGAGTGCCTCAAATTAGGCCATAGTTGCTTCTATTCAAGGCCTTGTAATTCATTATTAGGCCGTTATCTACCTTTCAAGGTTTTAAATTCTGACCTGTAAAAACTTTGCTAAATCAATATATGAATTATTCTTATATGTCACATTAATAAATAGAAACTTACGTAGACAAAACTTCGAAAAGATATAAATTCTGCCACATTAGAAGGAGACAAAGGATCACTGACTACTTCTCCTGTAATGCCCTAAAAATTTTCATATTTCTTAAAGAGTGGGAGTTCATTAGCAAGACAAGCCATATGCGTATATCGTAATACTGAGGCTCTTTCATGCAACTGTTTTTGCAATGGAAAAGCAATAAGTACTACTTATGTTTATTGGACCTTGCATCATTGTGATAGTTGAAGAATAAAAGACCAACTTGATGTCACTTGCTATTTTATTTCACTTCTGATGTGCTCAACATGTTTCGGACATTAATATATCCATCATCAGGAGCTTGCAACTATTCTGTTGAATTACCACATGGCTGCAGCCTGCAACCACTCCAACCCAACCACACCGAAACTCCAACACACATCGAACCAAGAACAAGACGACCAATGTGGTAATTCAACAGAATAGTCGCAAGCTCTTGATGATGGATATATTAATGTCCGAAACATGTTGAGCACATCAGAAGTGAAATAAAATAGCAAGTGACATCAAGTTGGTCTTTTATTCTTCAAGTACTACTTAATTTGAATGTGTGCTTGTAGTCTTTGGTACCCAGCACACAATGCGCATGTGCCCTATTTGTCATCTGTGGCCAGCCAGTTCCACAATGTTTTCCACATTATCTCACAAACACCACGACTTTCAGAATAATAAAAGTTTATTGAATATAAAATGTGTGGTTTGAGTGGTCTCTGGAAAGTACTGGAGAACGGAACAGTAAATACGCTTGTTTTATTAAGTGTATGTGCTCAAACTACAAGATTCTGGGACTGAAGCTATCGCCAATTACATTATGGAGCGTAAGATAATTGTTGCTGGTTATGTTCTTGTTGTGACTCCGGGGATTTGGTGGAAGGAAATTTGTAACTGAATGAGTTCATCAGTAGCAGAATCTAAAGTTAAATTGTGTTCTTCTTGGTTGTCATGCAGTAGATAACAATGTTCACAGTTTCACTAAAACCTCGCAAACACTTACAAAAAAGTAAACACTTACAACCCTTTAGTAAAGGAAGGTGTGTTTTGTACGTGTTTTTGAATGGTTTAAAGAATTTACAGAGGTAAGTGAGAACTATGAAAACTATCCACGCTTTTGGTGTCCATCGACTATTAAAAGCCTTGAAGTTAAAGGTAAAGCAATCCCATTACAGGCCTGGACAGGCCCTGAGGGTTCCAGGAGCCTGAGTCTCCCGGATTTCAAGCCAGTCGGCACATGGAGTTTGTAAGGTTGTCAGCCCTACGCACCGGCTACCTTTACCCCCAAGAAAATATTCCTGGTACTCATTTCTGTTAGAAGCTGAGTCAACCCCAGGGTCATAGTGCGGCTGGTAGGATTAAGTAAAAAAAAAAAATCCAAAAACAACTTCGGGAATCGAATCCGCGACCTTTCGGCTTGTAGCGCAGTGCTTAAACTAGCTGCGCCACCGCATAACCCCAAAGCCTTGAAAGCGTGCAAAAATTCAAGATCTAGGGGCCATAGATCTTAAATGACTCTAAATCTATGGTCAACTGCACATTAACCCTCAGATGATTCGTCCGATTCTTCATGAAGATGTGGGAAGAAGGAAGATCTGCGGGAAGGTTCTTCCAGTCTTACGTACAAGCAAAAGAAACACGTAGTCACAAATTGAGTAGATCATCACGCAGTACCGAAGACCACCCACCCACTCTATTCATCTAACCTTTCCGACAGTCGACTTTTTACTGTTCCCTAAAGTGCGTACCGCCCTTAAAAGAAGACGACATCAGGAAGGGCAAAGATACAAAGAAGAATGTAACAGCCGATTAAGGCAGTTTTTTTGAAACCATAAATGGCTGTTCTGTGCAAAGTTTGTAAAGACTTTGAAGGAAAAAATTTCTTGTTACTTGATGTGATTATTTGGAGAACTACTGATTAATTCTGAGGATCCTACTGTTCATGATCAAGATCTTTCTAACGACATGCAGGGTTTCATTAATAACTCTTAACATCGGAATACCTGTGGTTACGTAAGAAATAGTTGACGCAACTAAGTGTTAATTGTTTAGTAAAGCGACATGTTTTCGACCTATTCTCAGAGTACAACCAACAAGGTGAGAGGTTTCTCAATTTCTTTATTTATTTCTGTAAGACGCTCAACGTGTTTCAGACGGTTTTATCCGTCCATCATCAGGAGCTCAAAAGTGCACATAGAGTGTCAGGCATTTGTCAGACCATTACTGCTACCTGCTGCTAGTCATCCAGGCTAGCAGAAGATAGCAGTATTGGTATGACAAATACCTGACGCTGTATGTGCAGTTTTGAGCTCCTGATGATGGACGGATAAAAACCGTCTGAAACACGTTGAGCGTCTTACAGAAATAAATAAATTGAGAAACGTCGCATCTTGCTGGTTGTAATCTGAGAATATATTAGCGATGCACGGACGTATGAATGTTAACTGTTTCTACCACTTACAGGGGTGCTGATAAGTCCTTAGCCCGACAAGGAAGGAAACAAGCTAATGTTTCTCTCAGAACGGCGTGAATGTCCTTCGGCGCCTTGTCTTGCTGGAAAAAAAAACTTGCTGACAGCTCGCGTCTCGATGTCGTTGAAATCGTGCGCGTCCGTTACATGCTTCCGAGTTTGTTTCCTTCCTGGTCGGGCTAAGAACTTATCAGCACCCCGGTACGTCATATTAAGGCAAACGTATAGAATATAAGACATAAAAGAGAAACGCAAATATACCTTGCTTTTTGGAAATTGAGATCTAATTTTTGCAGACCGAAACCCATGCTGCAATTATAAGTATGGTGAAAATAAGTTAAAACAGTTCATTGGCTAAAAAGGAAGCCTTCTAAACTATTAAGAAGATCACACACAGTCAGACGCACAGCCGGTAAGACTTCTCTGAAGAATGAACAGCTCATCGGCCACTACATACTTATTTCTTCAGGTACTAAGAATAACTTAAAATTAAATAAATCACTGCACACAAAAAAAGGCGTTTTAATTATGCAGTCTATTGCATGCTATATCGTTCTGCATAAACGTGCACTAATCAATATATTGCTATGGAAACTGTAGTAGTAAAACATGATACAATATACAGTACTAAATTCCCGCAGCTGCTATCCGCGCCATCTGGATCCATTTACAGATGAACAGTTAGAGTTCTTTTTTCCATGGGACATGTGTATATTGTTTTCATACGCAGAATATGGCGTCACGAATATCAGGAGTGTCACAATATAGCATGCGCCAGGAATCAGAACCCTTGCTTTGTGAACCGGATACTGCTGATTAAATTTCAGAAACCTCAATCCCTGCTTGCCAGTGTTGTTACGGTATGGCAAAAGAAGCACGATTTGCTCACTGCGCATTTTTCAGAAGACAGTGAGGGCGTCGGTATAGCTCAGTCAGCACTGTGTCTAACCGATAGGCTGATCAACCAGGCAAGATTGCTTTGCTTTCACACAAAATCTGTCTCTTCTACAAAGCGTCAATAATGACCCTTAGGTCCTACCATCCTTATTTTCAAAGGTTACCGGTGCCAGTTCCTGAAGCTAAAATGGCCGAGGCGTGAAGCTGACCATTCTTCAATCTCGTGCTGAAGTCATGAATTACTGGAGCTGTACCTCAGCTACAACCTACGCATTCACGAAATGTACAGGAATATCTTCAGCAGTTCAATTGACGGGAGCCACGAAAACTTTAATTAGTATTTGCAGTCTCCCGGCCGAAATTTGAAGCCGGAACTTCTGGAATAGAAAGAATGGTCATTGTCCCCTCTAAAGCAATTTTAGGTAAAAATAATATCCTCACCTGCACAATGGTTAGCGTACGGTCTGGTAACTGGAAAGGGTATGTAGTCAAACACAACCATGTCAATTAAGATATTTAATGATTATACTAGACACCTACATGATTCGGCAGCTACTGGCCATCTTCAGGTTGTCTTCAAGAGAACACAATATATATAGTAGGAACTTAAGTTATCTTGAAGACAACCTGAAAATGGCCAGTAGGGGCCGAAACATGTAGTTGTCTAGTATAGTCATTAAACATCTTAAATGACATAGTTGTGTTTGACTACATACCCTTTCCAGTTTTCACACACACAACGGGGATGACACACTTCCAAGTAGGGTCTGGTAATTGGTGAGGTGTCTGTACGTACAAAGGAATCCATTACGAACATAAAAATGATCGATAATAGTCATCATAAGCATCACCACCATTACTATCAGCTTCAAGACAGGCCAAAAAGAGCCCGTTCCGTTGCAGCAGACTGTCTGTACAGAACCTTCCTGATTTTCCAATAATTCTCTGAAGTTTACGATGCAATTTTTTTTGTGCTGGTGGACCACCAACCGTTCCGTGTAACGAAAAAGACCAAGGACTTTTAAATCAGGATATTCATCTCCTGGACCGACAGCTTTCACCACAGCTATCAAGTTTTTTCCCTGTTCATTTTCTGAATTTTAAATCGATTCCCCAAGAGTCTGAATTGCCAAGAAATTACACTCTGCAGGCTCAAACTTCACAGGCGACTAGAGGTCACTGTGAAAGAGAATTCTGTTCTTATCTTCTATATGATTTAGACTGGGCTCTGACCTTCCTAACAATGTATAACCTGAGACGCACTCGAAGACGCTGCAGTTCCGCATTAGGTTTTCTTAATCAATAAAAGGCAAACGTCGGATTAATGACGACTGAAACTCGGTCATTACTAGCTCTGTCCACCAGAGCAATTTCCACGGTTATAACCGATTTCGCCATTTAGGTCGTGACGGCAATGAGAGTCATGGGTACGGTCTTATGAATTGTGATGTCATACAGATTGAAGCATAAAGACGTTTCAGAGAAACCTGATGTTTCCTTCTTTATCATAAAAGTGTGTATGAATCGCCGACAGATGAAGTTTTTCACGGAGGTGAAGGCAGAAGTAGCAGAATTCTCCGGAATACTGGCAACTATCCACTACATAACGTGGCGCCACATCCAAGAAGACCTTGTTGTTGTGAAATGCTGCATTGTCTAATATGGCTCAAGACATATTCCTGGGTTAGGTAAGAAAGCTTTGGGTTCTATAAAATATACGTTAATGTATTTACAGACCAGATGAGCGGCTATCAGCTTCTCATAGAAGTACTCTGCTCTATGTAATTAGTTTTGTTGGTAAATTCCGCTGTCAATATGTAAATAATCCTGTTTTGTATTGGGAAGTTCCCAAATTCAAATTTTCATCCAGAGGCAGGTATCTCTCTCATTTGCCTATTTTCCTGCTAAACACGGAAATGTTGGACTTATTTATCATGACCTTTATACGTTTTTCCATTAAACTTCTGAAGAGTAAGGCCAAATATATGAGTCCAAAATTTAAGCATGGGAATAGATCTTGAAAAGGTGAACAAATTTTAAAACCTAATAACCTCTATAGTGTAAAATAGTAAGAGATCGACTTAAGAAGCTTTTTTTAGCTTTTGTTTGGTGATAACGAATAAAACCATTGGATTCAGGCAAGTGGATTTTGGTAATGTGATATAACATAATTATCCCTGCATACTGCATGTGCAGTAATGCTCGTATGTCAAAAATAAAAGAAACACGGTAACGTTTTGAAGTATTATAAATATATCCTACAAATTTTACATACACAGAATCCACAGCCCCACGTAAGTAATAAGTTCTTTACAAAGTTTAAATAAAACGCCATCAGTCCAATAATAATAGGCTTCAACTATTTCAAAATTTGCATTATGAAAGCAGGCTGTACGACATAACACATGCTGTCAGCTCGGCATAGACAACACGCGACTTATTCTGAGGTCTTCTGGATAGAGAAGCAGTGTAATTTCGCAAAGGTTACCGATGTTTCGGAAAATCAGGGTTTCTCCACTTTTACCTTCAAACAAAAGTAGTTCTATACTAAAAAATATGTGCCAATTTCCTCCGAAATTTCGGTAAACAAAAGGCCCATCTCTGTTCTTCACCCCAAGGGAAAATTCACGTCTCATGATTCCTTTCTGTTTTTCTGCTGTCTGTCCCGAAGATGGTTCTGATTGGACAGCCCTTCCAAAAGCTTTTTTTCACACCTAATGACTTCTAGGAATCAAAAACTTTATTTTTATTCATATTTTCAATGCCCCTTATGTATGTGCGCGCGAGTGTGTGTGTGGGTGTGGGTGATTGCGTGTTTTGCCAGAGTCGGAAGCACTTATGCGCCATGTAGCTATCTCTGCGCCTAGTCGCTCTTATTCTACACCGCACATACACCGTGCTGCTATAGGTTGTCTGCTATTTCTGTACTCTGAACTGGCTGCGCAGACGCCTTCATTCGAGACGTGGTCGTCTGATGGGCCCCAGTCGAATGACTTGAATGTCTGTCAGCAATAACATGGCTTGTAAAACTCTGCTCCTGCGTTTTAATCAGGCAGAATACATAATTCTGATGATTTCTACCTAAAATATTCAAACTGTAACAATCTATTGTAACTCTTGTGAGTTTGCCTGAAGATTACTTCCATTTGATGTCATTTCATCCTTCAAAGTATGGCTACTATCAAATACATAATATCGATTGTCGTGAATAAAAGACGCACGTATATCAGATTTTCAAAATGGTGGAAGTTTTGATTGTGCTCTCTGTTTGATGACATAGTGTAATATTGTAAGTCTTTATTGACGTTTCGGAATATTTTATGGCTCTCTGGAACATAATATTATTTATTCTTGGTGGTTCTTGTTCTACGAAACCGTGTCTTCTTGCATGGATTATCGACTTTTGGAAGAAAGAATAGTGTTGTGGTTTATGACACTACATAAACTTTTACGTGGATACCGACATCTCAGATAAGGGTTTAGCCTTCTGGACGATGACATTTTGTAGGCTAGCAGGGGTTATCAAGGTTTCGGCAAACCTGCTGCCTTCACATTCAGTACCACCTTACCCAAACCACAATGTACAAAGACATACCGAACTCCGAAAATATAAAACGGAGATTATCCATGAATGCAGACTTTGTTTATAAAGCTCGCAAATAAAATATTCCTTTCATTCAGTACTGCTTTTATTGAAGTCACTATGGTGTCACAAATTTTCACAATGCGCAGTCTGCGCTAACCAAAGTTTTAATGAAAACTGTTGGCAGCGGGAACTTGTAATGTAGACTGCTCTGCCAAGCTCAGTGTTCTACACGCATTATATTTAAATGAAAATTAATTGGTGGTAAAACGTACTGTTTTCCCACATCTACTGGCAAAATTGTGTCATTTTTTATTGAAGTAAAATACAACACATGATTAAACGTACAAAACCTACAGCTTCTATATAAATGGAATCATTTGTCTGATTTAGGGCCATGTGGCCCACGTGTGCAATCACTGTAATTGAACGAGATCGGTGAGATATTTCTTTAGCAGCTGAGAGATTTGCACATTCTCATTAAAGGCACTGGACCTTACCAACTCTGTTAACGATAATTGAAATGCGTGAGTTGACCGTTTTGAATCCAGATTGGGTACTGTTTAATGTACTTGTGGCATTCATGCCCACCTTTATCTGTCACGCCACATCCTGCAGCCTAACGTAATTCTCTCGTGCCGTTTCGACAATGGGATCCAGCACTTCAATCCTACCTAGGACATTGGTGTACGCCTTCCTTTCGTCTGTCTGTATTGGCTTTGCGAAGCGTTGATCCGCTGTTCAAAGAGTGCTAAATGATGTCTACCAACAAGATTTAGAAGCCCATATAACGGGGGTTCTTAGAACGCATTAGCCTGAAGAAGCAGTGAACAGACCATTCAGTATCTCAGAAACGTAGCATCGAACATCGCGATGATCGTGACTGAAAAACGAGAAAAGATTTTGGACTCGGAGTTTATGTCCTGATCCTTGTAATATACTGTAACTCGTGTGCCGAGGGCAGCCGCCAACACGAAAGGCGTTGCAGATACATTGTGATACCTGGGCGCTTTCGCGTAACCACAGTTGCCATGAAAAAGTGTAAGTGTTAAATACTAAGAATGTGTGTCTCTATTCTTGCCTTATTTATATTGCGTGCGAAGAGCATGCACTGTATCGTATTTTCGTCCGTGGCCTGTCTGGTTCTACAATATTTTGTCCACATATCTCATAAAGGGTACGATTTTTGGAAAACTCTTATTAAACATAAAAATGTGTATTTTGATTCTCTCTGCAACTTTGTCTGAAATATTTCTCATTTTAAGAAAAAGTCAGGGCGATATTATCGTAAATAACGTAGGAATTTTAGTAAACTAGCGGTGAGTCTTGTCAGAATTTAATGTAACTTGAATATTCTCGACAGATTTAAAAATAAATACCAAACTTCAAATTTAATGACAATCCGCCCAATGCGAGCCGAGGTGTTGTTCTATGCGGACATAGGGACAGACAGACAGACATGATAAAGCTAATATTCGCTTTTCCAAATTTTGCGAAAGCTCCTGAAACCATATTCTCTACAGGAACTCTCCCAGTCGAGATTCGAATCTTACCCATCCCGAACACAAGTTAGACTTTTACAAGAACACCAACCTGTCCGGTTTGTTGTTGTTGTTGTTGTTGTTATTATAATCATCGTCGTCTGCATCATCATCATCATTACACCATAACTTCCTTAGCAGTTGCAGTCAGAGTACTATTATTGAATATTGCAAGTAAATAAAAATACACCTTTTCATAAATATTCTGTCTTTGACATAACATCTTTAAATGTAATCATACCGATACAGGCCTACGTGTTACATTTTTTAACAATAAAGATGTAGAGGCTTTCTTAAAGTAGTAATAAATAAAGAGAAAGTATTTCTAATTTTCCACGCCTAAAATTCAGACCTCGAAACACATTTCCTTCAAAATTTTCTCCTACGTTTTCTGACTCCTCCGTCCATGTCATCTCGCATGCCGGTCTTCAATGCAATAATCTGAATTCTGAGGTGTGTCAACCCCGTTGTGTGTTTAAGCTATATGGTGAGGTAAATTCAGTCAACAACACAACTATATAGTTGTGTTTTTGACTGAATGTACCTCACCATATAAGTTATAAAACAACTATAAAATTCCATAAACTTCTGGAAGTTATAAACATAATATTTAAAATAATTATGTCCTGCTCTGCTATATCGAATATCGAACTAAACATTGAAATATTTTCGCGCATGTTCAGGCAACGTATGAATATAATGTGCAGTACACGACGTCATCTGCACACATGACAGCATTCGATTCCAAAAGAACTGAACTGTTTTACATTCATTGTTCCGTTCATCATTGTAATTGTTCCAAAATAATTACCAACAAGATGACACTTATGGACTATCCTTTATTTCATGGTTAGTCGTCCTTCACTCTACATGTTTCGAGCTTCAGAGAGCTCATCATCAGGAGTTCACTTTTTTTTTGTACAGGCAGTCTCTGGCATACTGTGTAATCTTTTGCTGTATTCACCCGTTCTCCTACAGTCGGGAACAGAACACGTAGGAGAACGGGTAAATACAGCAAAAGATTACACAGCATGCCAGAGACTGCCTGTACAGAAAAAAAGTGAACTCCTGATGATGAGCTCCCTGAAGCTCGAAACATATAGAGTGAAGGACGACTAACCGTGAAATAAAGGATAGTCCATAAGTGTCATCTTGTTGGTAATTATTTTGGAACAACTGTACTGAGTTGCATGTCAGAGGTCATTTAGCAAATAAATGCTTTACAACAACAGTGCTCGTTTTTCGCCCCAGGATTTGCTTGTTGTCATACATAAACAGCACAAATATAACACTCAGTTGGGAAAACGCAGAATTGTAAAACGTTAAAGAGGAGGATGTTTGTATTTGTCACCATTCTAAGAGGGTTAGGAAGACGAAGACTGCCACAGAAAACAAGATAGGACGGAGAAAATTAAGACACATTTTTGGTAGAGTACTCTGACTAAGTACATTCTAATTCAAGGCAGTTTCACACAACGTCAAGAGATTTATGTAAATTGTACAAAATAGTGGCTTTGACGTGCAGTTATACTGAGCCGCATTCGATTTCGCGTAATGAGGACAGCGCTGTTATAATGACGGCAGCACCCACGACCTTCCTCGCGTCACTTTACATTACGGCAAACCTTAATGTTCTTTCACGCCCCTCACTCAGTTTCTCTTACTTCGGCAAGAGAAGACATAAATATTTAAATGCAACTAATGTCTGGAACAGCTGTGCAGCAGTTTAGTAACTACTTGCAAGACAGTGACTAACATTCTGTGTGACCTGGTTTAATACTCACGGTAGGACTTCGTTTTTCGAACTACACAAAATTCAAAATTTGGTGTGTCGTGGATTCAAGTCTTATGTTGTAACTGCGATTAACAGAACGGCGATTATCTAACTAGTTTTTAAATAAGAAAATGGAAGATTCATAATAGATTTCAGGTGTTCATCGCCTTAAAGATACATATTTTCTTCATCTGTGGTATAACATCATGTTTCCTGGTAGATAGGTCAGACATGAAGTGGCTTTAGCACTGACAGTGGTGGCAAAATATTCTTCCGAAATGTCTGTACACACGTACCATAATACATCCTTGTGTCATTATGCACAATATCGCGTCAGTATAGGGAAGAGGGTTGGGGAGGGGGGAACGAGTCTTTATGGAAAAGGTTTGTAGGAATAGTAAGTGATGAGAAGTGAAGGACTGTGGTGAAAGCGTGAGTGAATTAATAATTGGGGGGAGGTGGGGAAGAAACAATTACAAGAAACTACACGCAGTACTCTCTTACTTGGGTGTTTTTACCATCTGTACATGTTTTATTCTAATTTGTCTCGTGTGTATTGTTGCTAGTTTTAAGTTGTCTTGTGTGTAATAGTTGTTGGTTGGCCGTGTGTATTGTTGTAGTTGTCTTGTGTGTTTTGTTGTCATCTTATGTGTATTTGTTGTACAGTGTGTGCATTGCAGACTGCTGGCTAGAAGTCAGTATTCCGAAGGTCCTGCGACCGGCCATCTCGACACAGGTTCTTCTTGGTTTCCCTGTGTCTATAAGCAAATGCTGAGATGGTTCCGAAGATTCCAAGTTGCCACTACATGTTTCTCATGTAGCCCTCCCGACTTAAATTTAGTAGTAACCAATTTCATATTTTGTATGTATGTAAAATAACCACTGCCACCGGGTGACAACGCAATTGCCGTTAATAAATACTTTTATTATTAAAGAACTCTCAGCTTCCCAGCAAAGAAGATATAACATTGAATTCTCACGGGAATGGAAAAGAAATTCCAGGTTGGATATAAAATGGCCTAGTCACTACATGAGTAGGCTAAATTTTACAATTACGTGCATGTTGTTCTTTATTTTAGAGTTTTAGTTAAGCTATTTTACACTCTGTTATAGATAATGGAAGCAAAAAAACCTTTGTAAAAATCGGGTATTTATCCTGATGTACCACAAGCAATATTCTCATAATTGGCATTGCGACTGCCGTAATATTTAACCGGATGACACACTTAAATCTTAAAATAACTTACCTGTTCTCATTCTTATAAAACTAACTAGATGCACTAATTTCTCAAATTTATTTTTGGAATAAAACTCTACATGTTTCGGACAGTTCCTGTGTCCATCATAAGGAGTTTTTCACTGAACACAGCAGTGTTATATGTCATACAGTTTTGCTGACGGCTTGCTGATCGCAAGCTGTCAGCAAACCTGTATGACATATACCATTGTTGTGTGTACAGTGAAAAACTCCTGATGATGGACAGAAGAACTATCCGAAGCATGTAGAGTTTTATTCCAAAAATAAATTTGAGAAACTGGTGCATCTAGTTGATTTTATTATAAGAATTTATCACGATGCACGATTACCTGAACGCCAATATAACTTATCTCCAAAGGTTAATGTTGCCATCAACGTGACATTTGTTGATGTAGGGTCTACAAGGGTGAAAGTGGGCTCCTATCGCACTGGAAGGTCGCCTGCATCTTACCCTTAAGAAGACACAACTCTCAAACATTTATCACGAAGGTGACAAAGTTCAGCATTCAATTCGCCTCAGTAAACTTACTTTAGACCAGGGCTTTGCCAACCAGAGCTAAAAGATCACATGTGTGGAGAGTCTATTAAAAATACTAAACATATTTTCTAGGTGCATAATTTGGGATTTGGTTCCTTTTTTAGCTTTGGTACTTATTTCTAGCTTAGTGGTCATATGTAATTACCATGCTATCAAGTTTTTGCAAAATTACAAATGATAACATGAACAACTGCTGCTGACGGACACCTCAAAGCTGTAATTGTTATATCGATGGAATTCTTCATATTTTGTTTTGATAAACTAATGATAACTTGTGTATTACCACCTAACGCAACAATTTTATGATAGTCAACAGTGCATACTGCACGTTTCGGTCAATTAGATTATCTTCACTATGACAGTATATAATTAAAACCAAGTGGAATGCGTTAAATTTACGTATGAAATATATCACAGCGCACATTTTTAAGGCCAGTACGTTCATACCTAAAGATGGTCGTATTCACCGAAATATGTCTATTGTAACAAAATTGTTGTGCTTCATGATAAGGTAAAGCAATCCTTGTACAGGTCCTGAGAGTTCAAGAAGTTTGAGGCTCCTAGATTACAAGACAATTGGCACATGAATTTGGCAAGATTATCAGCCCTAAGTACCGGCTGCCTTTACCCCCCCCCCCCCCCCAAAAAAATTTTTTGTTAATTTTTTTTTTTATGGCGGGTGGTATCCACGGGGAGACGGGGGCGTCAGATGTAGTTGTCAAAAAAAAAAAAAAAACAAAAAAAAAAAAAAACAA